>Ga0326513_10000111_pt1 | contig 61583 bp, 80 predicted proteins | sample 2_2465_0518_D_FD_203654 | JGI IMG/M metagenome (GOLD analysis project Ga0326513, IMG submission 203654) | Bovine rumen microbial communities from UC Davis, California, United States - 2_2465_0518 | ecosystem: Host-associated > Mammals > Digestive system > Stomach > Rumen | place: USA...
TCAATTCTATTGCTCAAACCGTAAGCCAGGATAAAACAATTTCCAATGCACTTGGAGAAGCATTTAACATTAAGGACATTCTAACCGCTCAACAAGAAAATATAAAGCAGGCAATCAATGATATTCTTGCAAGTGTTAATGTAGACAACCCCTTTAGTGTTGAGGATTTTGCAAAGCAGAACAGTGCTTTATCTCAACTCGCTGAACGATACAAAGAAATAGGTAATCAAATAAAAACCCTCAACGTTGAAGATGAAATTAAAGACCTGGAAAAACAGGTCTCAAAACTTGGTAAAAGTGAGATTGAACTTTATAAGGCTGAATTAAAGGCTAATGGGGCAACAGATGAGCAAATTAAGAGAGCCGTTGAACTGAAATCTAAACTTGCTGAAGCTAACACTAAAGTTAACAACTCAGCTAAGTCTATTTCAGAAGCATTTTCAGACCTTAAAAATAAATGGGAGAATGACGCTGAGGACTGGATTGATGTAGTAGAATCAACCGCAAACGCAATGAGCGAGGCATTCGGCGATACATTCGAGCAGATTGGCGAGGACTTAGTCGATAGTGGATTCTCGTTTGAGGATTATTCTTCGGCAGCTGTTGAGGCTGTCGGAAAGATTCTTGAGGCTTTGGCGGCTCAACTTGCTGCAACGGCTGCGTTGAGGGCGGCAAACTATGACTATGGCTCAGCTGCAAAGGCTGCGGCGGGAGCAGCTGCGGCACTCGTTGCAGCAGGAACATTCAAGGCGATAGCTTCTAACATGAGAGCTCAGACAAAGGAAGCTAAGGAAGCTACTGCATCACTCAAAGAATATTCTCAGACTTTGGCTCAGATAAAGGAATCATGGGGAAAAACATCTAGCTCAACCGATGTTCTGAAGAATCTTGTTGAGACTCAGAAAACTATAAATCAGCTTTATGATGACTATCAAAAAAAAGTCGAGGAAACAAAAAGACTTGATAAAGAACTTAAAGACAATAATAAGGTTTTTCTTATTAGAGAAAAACTTAAAGCCTACAACGCTGCATTGGATAAAGAACAACAGGCTCTCAAAGACCTTAATGAAGCCTTAGACTTGCGTTACACACAGCAACAGAATTACATCAATTCTCTGAAAGAAACATACGATTATCAGAAAAACATAATGAATCTGATAAAAGATATGTATAAATACACAAAAGAGATAGATTATCAGCTCGTATTCAATGAACAACTAAATAATGTACAGTCCATAATGGTTGATTGGTACGATACTTTGCAGAGTTTGGGTGCTAGTATCGGTGAGATAATTTTTTCATCTATAACAAGCGGAGCAAAGAAAAGTGATTTCTTGTTATCCATGAAGGATGTTATTCGGGAAAATCTTTTAAAAATAGCCATTTACACAGAGTCATTCCAAAATAAACTTGCTACTATCGGAACTAAACTTAGTTCAGCAATAACTCAAGAAGCCTCTGTCGACATGATTGAGGGTATCAAGAATGAACTCAGCGATTTGTTTGATGAAGCCGAAAAGAAAGCGATGAAAGTTGAAGAAACACTGACATCTGTATTTGGGAATGTAACCGAGGATGTTGAGGAAACAAATGACGCGTTGGAAGAATTATCGCAAAACGCTACAGCTATCGGTGATACTTTAATGCAGAATATTTTGAATGGTGCTAAAGAAAGTGATTTCCTTAGTTCCATGAAAACCTACATTAAAGAAAGCGTGTTAAAAATTGCTATTTACTCATCATCTTTGACAGACAAAATAACTTCAATCGGTGAGAAACTTTCACAAGCTGTCTTATCGGGAAGTAAATCACAGATTAACTCGCTTAAAACTCAACTTTCATCTCTGTATAAAACGACTGTAACTCAAGTTAAAGGTGTATTGTCGATAATTGATGAAGTGTTCCCTGACACAGCCGAAACCGTCAGTGAAACTGTTGATGAGATTGAAGAATCTCTCACATCATTTGAAAAAGCGATGGAGTCATTTAATGATTCGGTTAAAGATATTGGCGGCGACATTGCCTCCAACCTTGTAAACGGAATCACAAACGGATTGTCTCAGTCTGATTTCCTTTCAAACATGAAAGACTGGCTCAGAAAGATGCTCGTGCAGTCTGTGGTTTACACAGAAACTATGAAAACCGAGATTGAGGAAATCGGTAAAAGAATTTCACAAGGAATCACTACCGGATTCACGGACACATCTTTGCATGAAATTAGGAGAGATTTATCCTATATATTTGAATCTACAAGCTCAAAGATGTCAAATATCGACAGTATTCTCAACAGTGTATTTTCCGGTTACGCTACTGGTACTCAATCGGCAATTAGCGGATTGCATTTAGTTGGAGAAGCCGGGCCAGAACTCGTCAATTTCAAAGGCGGTGAGCGTGTCTACAATAATAATGACACAATGAAGATTCTTAGTGGAAGCGGTGAGAAAGGTAATACATTCAACGTGACATTCAACAATTTGCAGGACACTTCAGCCTATGCTATGATGTCTCAATTGCGGGATTACAACAGACAAATGGCTATCAATGGTATTTTATAATTTTCAAGAAATAGTTTATAATCAGAGAAAAGGAGAACGAAATCATGCAGAAACTTGTCTTTGTTAACGGTATCGGAAATGAGATAAATTTAACCTCAGGACATTATGGAATAACGAATTGGAGCGGTCTCAGCGATACAGATTTGAGCATTCAGACACAGCAAGTACCGTTTCAAGATGGAAGCGTTTTCATTGACGCATTATTGAATGACCGTGAACTTTCATTTACCGTTGCAATAAATGATGACAATAATTTAGCGCTACGATATCAGTTGAAGCGGGAACTGATTTCAATGCTCAACCCGAAACTTAATGAGGGCTATCTTTATTATACGAATGATTATCTTTCAAAACGGATTAAGGTTGAGCCGAAACTTCCGATTTTTCAGAACAAGAACAGCAATGATTCAGGAACGCTGAAAGCAAGTGTTACGTTCACGGCTTGCGGTGTATATTGGGAAGATATTGAGGAAACTAATGTTGATTTTGGTATTGATTCTCAGCCTGTAATTGACAATAAAGGCGATGTCCCGGTTCAAATGAAAATAGATTTTTTTACTTCAGGTGTAACAAATCCAAAGATAACTAATGTCACTCAAAATAAATTCATTAAATACAATGGTGTTTTGAGTGAAAATTTGCAGATTAGCACTGAATCCGGGAAAAAATATTTTATTTCTGAGCCTATTTCTTTTGATAGGTTGAATCGTTTTGGATTCAATGTAAATTCTGTTATCTATTCAGAAACCTTGGGATTATTTGTTGCTGTAGGAGCTAGTGGAACAATTATTACTAGTCCAGATGGAATAACTTGGACTGGTAGGACTAGCGGAATTTCTAAAGATTTATGGTCTGTAACCTATTCAGAAACTTTAGGCTTGTTTGTAATAGTTGGTGAAGCTGGAACAATCATTACAAGTCCAGATGGTATAACTTGGACTAGTAGAACAAGTGGTGTTTTTACACTTTTATATTCTGTTATCTATTCAGAAACTTTAGGCTTGTTTGTCATAGTGGGATATAATGGAACAATCATTACAAGTCCAGATGGTATAACTTGGACTAGTAGAACAAGTGGTGTTTCTGCATATTTGCGTTCTGTAACCTATTCTGAAGCTTTAGGCTTGTTTGTAATAGTTGGTAATAATGGGACAATCATTACAAGTCCAGATGGTATAACTTGGACTAGTAGGACTAGTGGTGTTTCTACAAATTTAAATTCAGTAACATATTCAGAGACTTTAGGTTTATTTGTTGCAGTGGGAGCTAGTGGTACTATTTTAACAAGTCCCGATGGAGAAAACTGGACTAGTAGAACAAGTGGTGTTTCTTCAATTTTACGTTCAGTAACATATTCAGAGACTTTAGGACTGTTTGTTGTAGTTGGTTACCCGGGCGTAATACTTACAAGTCCAGACGGTATAACTTGGACTAGTAGGACAAGTGGTGTTTCTACAGTTTTAAATTCAGTAACTTATTCAGAAGCTTTAAGCTTGTTTGTAATAGTTGGTAATAATGGGACAATACTTACTAGTCCAGATGGTATAAACTGGACTATGGAAAGTGGTCTTATTTCTCTTTTTTACGATTCAGTAACCTATTCAGAAGCTTTAGGATTATTTGTAGCAGTAGGTCAGTCCGGAGTAATACTTACAAGCACTGATGGAATAACTTGGACTGGGAGGACTAGTGGGACTGCTTATACTTTACGTTCAGTAACCTATTCAGAAACTTTAGGCTTGTTTGTAATAGTTGGTGATAGCGGGATAATACTTACTAGTCCAGATGGAATAACTTGGACTAGTAGGACTAGCGGTGCTTCTTTAACTTCAGTAACCTATTCGGAAACCTTGGGATTATTTGTTGCTGTAGGTTCTTGGGGAACAATCATTACAAGTCAAGACGGTATAAACTGGACTAGTAGAACAAGTGGAATTTCTACAATTTTACGTTCAGTAACCTATTCAGAAACTTTAGGCTTGTTTGTAATAGTTGGTGATAGCGGGATAATACTTACTAGTCCAGATGGAATAACTTGGACTAGTAGGACTAGCGGTGCTTCTACAATTTTAAATTCTGTTATCTATTCAGAATCTTTAGGCTTGTTTGTCATAGCGGGATATAATGGAACAATTATTACAAGTTCAGACGGTATAACTTGGACTAGTAGAACTAGTGGTGTTTCTACAATTTTAATTTCAGTAACCTATTCTGAAGCTTTAAGCTTGTTTGTCATAGTTGGTTACTCGGGCGTAATACTTACAAGTCCAGATGGTATAACTTGGACTAGTAGAACAAGTGGTGTTTCTACAGTTTTAAATTCAGTAACTTATTCAGAAGCTTTAAGCTTGTTTGTAATAGTTGGTAATAATGGGACAATACTCAGTTCATATTTTTCTCTTGCTGAAAATCAAATTCAAAACATTTCAGAAGATTCTGACGCAAATTTGAAACTAGAAATCGGTGAAAATAAATTTCGCTTGAACAAAACTTCCGGCTCATTCAGAGCTAGAATTTCTTACCGTCAGAAATATATAGGAGTGTAAGCTATGAGCTACAAAGAAAAACCGCAACTTCATCTTTACGAGTACAAAAACAACTCTTTCATACAGACAGCAATCATAGATGATTACAAAGAAGTCAGCTTTGAGCGTAATCTCTATTCAGCCGGAACTTTCACAATAACAATCAATTACAACATTCCAAACGCATTGTTATTCAAGCGTGGTATGTTTATTCAGTTCGGTTCAGACCATTATGACTTTGGGGAAATTCTTTCAATCCGTGACGAAATTGGGCAGGACGGAAAAGGCTCACAGATTCGCACGATAACGGGCTATGACGCAAGGTACATTTTGAAAAGACGAATTATCAAGAATCTTAACGCCAATGGATTGTGGAAAATGACCGCAAAAGGTGAGCTATGCTTGCGGAATCTTATAGCTGACCAATGCGGAGCAAACGCTGAGACAAAGAGGCAACTGCCTATCATCAACACAATCCCACAGGAATCAGAAGCAATCGGAAAGGAATATTCTGTGTCAGAGCAGTTCACCAACCTTTATGAAGTCTGCAAGACGATAGCAACACAAAGCGAAATCGGATGGCGAGTAAGGTTTGAAAGCGGGAATCTTACGCTTGAATGTTATCCTGGAACGGATAGGAGCGGCACTGTTCAATTTTCCACAGACTTTGACAGCCTTAGAGATGGGGAATTTTCAGACAGCTCAGAATCATACTCAAACGCCATCTACATCGGCGGAAAAGGACAAAACGATGAACGAGATATTTATGAGGGAGAGGATGGGACACCGAACGGCTTAGACCGATTTGAAGCTTGGGATGACCAATCATCAATGACGACAACTGATGAGTACACGGCTGAGGCTTTGTCTATGCTCACCCAATACGGACAGACTATAAATGTCAGCGGGAACGGTCTAGCTAAATGTCATTACATATACAAGGAACAATACGATGTGGGTGATATTATCACCATCTCCTTTAGCGGAAAGAAAGCAGCAGTACAGATTCTTTCGGTAACAGAGCGATGGGCTTGGAATCAATATGACATCAACTTTTCATTCGGAAAACCTCAGAACACTCTTTCTGACCAATTGCAGTTGATGTTGCGTAAGATTCAGAGTGCGAGCGACAATACAAACGCAACAGAATCAGTCAAGTGGTACACAATCCCGACAGTAACATCAATGCCCGCTGATGATGTAACTTTCAATACAATCGGATTTACCGGAACTTTGGCCGCAAATTCTACATTCATCCTCTATCTTGATAATGAAAAGACAGGCGCAAAAAGTTACAATGTATATGCAAAAAATCTGATGGGAAATTATACGCTGACATTGACGACTGGGGTGAGCGGAGCCACCAACTTCATGATTAAGGGTGGAAGCAATATTGTCGCAAGGATTCTTGTCGATGAAGATGGAAACATAATATCTCAGAGTATGACTGCAACGGATTTGATTGAGAGCGGGAATAATCAGCCTACAACATCAAATGCGGTATTTGATGCAACACAAAAAGTTATAATAGGGTCTGTAACTACCATTTCATCAAAAATATCTAATGTTAGGCGAGGCGATATTTTGTATAAAAATGGTGTTGGTTTTTTATCTCTTGAATTTGACCTTAGTGCAGCAACTTTGGAAAATGAAGTGCTTTTCCAGATAGATAAATCCGCTTCTTTAGTACAGCCGTTTGCAGTTACCAATGGGTATATTGCGAATACTTCAAGTGGTGCACTTCGTGTAGAGCGTAATATAATATTATGCGGGGCACCATTACATAGCGGAATTTTATGGAGTGGTGGCTGTTCTTTTGTTTTATAACTATAAACAGAAAATCATATTGTAAGCACTTACTAACTATATACCTGCTAACAGAAAATCCGCTTTTTTCCGCTATTTCCTTTATATTTGCTTTTTCTGTTAATCCAGACAATAATCAAAACAATATCCTCTGATTGGTTTACCTGTTCTAACAGCCATACGAATAATGCTGACACTTATACCTGTTGCTTTTCTTGAAGTTCAATTATTGCCTTCCAAGATTCATTGAAGAAAGCGTTTTTGACTTTAAGAAGGAATTAGAATATAATTAGGGAGAGAACAGAAATGAATGTAATGAAGATTGTAGAATCAGTATACTTATTTTCTTACAGTCTCTTTCAAATTTAATGTATTCCCGGATAAATTGAATCAAATGTTTAATTATTAGTTTCATAACTTTCTCTCAATAAAGAGAGGGCTTGATGATTTATCCTAATTGCAATCAAGCCCTCGGTTTGAAATGTTCATTCCATACGGAACTACTATAATATTATAAGATTCAATATAAAATTTTTTAATTTTTTTCTAAAAACCACTTTACTTTTTTTATAATATAGTTTATTATTATAGATGTAGGGAAGAAAAGACCTAAAAGGAGTAAAGCTATGAAAACAACAAAAACTTACACATTTTATTTTGGTACTTATGAGCAATTGAAAGAAGGTAGGTGCGAGTATGATAGGAAAACATCACACTTGCTGAGGCTAGAGAGCAGGTCAAAATATTTGGTGGATGTTTTGCTAGACTTGGGAAAAATGGAAAACTCAACATTGTAAAATAAACCGCCCTGCAAGGAGTAAACTATGACTACAAGAGTTAATAAACTTTTCAAAGAATCAGTTGAGAAGTGTTTTGAATATCGTAAAAATCACACAAGATTTGAATGCGCCGGTAAAAAATACGATATTGACGGAAACATTTGGAATGACAATTTCTTTTTGAATGAGATAATAAAAATGGAAGAAAATACTATTGTTGAAGATAAAAGAATTATGGAAAGTTCCAATATGGAAGATATTGCAAAATATCTTTGGGAACTTTCCGGGATAAATATATTTGATTAGAAAATTAAAATATGTTGATTTTGACCCTATAACTATAGTAGGGTCATTTATTTTGGATATAACTATGGTTAAAGACCATATAATGATTATTTTAGTAATATATAATATATATACTAACTATTTTTTATATAAATATAAAAAATAAAAGATTTTCAAAAAATGAAAATCTAAATTTTTTCTCAAAAAATTTATCTTTACTTTTCATAAAAAATAAATTATGATAAATCTCATAAGAATTACTTGGAAATAGTTCTTATAATTATTTAGTTAGGAAAAAAGAAATCCCTTGGGAAGCAATTTCAAACTTCAGGCTGTATTTATTTTAATCCTAACTGAAATATTTACAGTTTTCCAAAATCGAAGGCGAGATTGCTTGCCAAGGGGTTTTTTGTTTTATGGAAAGTTCAACAAGAAAATTCTTTAATTCAGAATTCATAATTAAAAACAAACTAGCCTTTTCCACGACAATTATATTGCAGGATATTTATTTTTGGCTTTTCGGTAGGAATCCGCCAAAATCAATAAATGTTTCCGGGAAAGAATTTTATTTCATTTCACAATCTCATCTAGCTGAATATAATTACGGCTTGTTAAGTCAGCCTAGAATAAATGCTATATTCAATGAATTAAAGAAAGTTGGGATAATAGAATCCACAATGATAGTCGATTATCATTGCCACTATGTAAACTTTAACTGGGAAAATATTGTAAATTCAGTGTCAAATAAAGAGGTTTTGAAAAATATGGAATCAAATGAATGGTGGAAGAATATTCACGATATTTGCGAGAAGAAGATAGCTGAGGAAAAGGAATGGGAAAGAACTCATAACAATCAAAACGATATGCTTAATCGGGGCTATGAAGTTGTAGTCAAGAATGGCAGGAATTACCTTGTAAAGAAAAAGGGAGCTGAACAAGAATCTTATAATAGTTCAGGCGAGGACAAGATGAGATTATTGAGCGAAGAGGATATGGGATTGAAAACAAAAATCTGCAAGGAATCAGATTCAATAGCCCGGCTAATACTAAAAAGATATGGTAACTATTTTTCGCATAAAGTTCCCGATGAGAATACTGCCCCAACAAAGACTTATACAGAAATTTGCAGGAAAATAACAGACATTTATAACGGAACTTTCATCAAGTCTAGGTTTTACCCTCTAGGTGATAAATTTCTAAATAATAAGCAGTTCAATACAGAGGGCTGGCGTGAGAAAATCCTGGAAGCTAAGGGAGACTGGCTGAAAGTAAAGAGATTGATTTTGTCTGCCCTACGGAATTTCACGTTGATGCATGAAGAAAACCGAATGCCCTATAGCAAAGACTATTTGCAGACAAACTTGAACCTTTGGCTATACGATAAAGTCAGTAACTATGATGAGCCACAGTCTCAGTTTATCCTGTGTCTTTCTGAGCCGGAGTTTACAAATAAGCATAACTCAGAGTTGAAAGCAGATAGGATTTTTGATACATTACCCGAAAAAGCTAAAAAAGGCGGAAACAAGCTATTTGGGCTGAATGAGAATATGCCTTCAGGATTGTTCTGGGAGAAGGTAAGCGAGATAATTGAATGGGGAAAACTAGCGTTAGAGTATGAGCCAAATATTCATTATTGGATAACATCTGCTAGCGAGTTACCCGGATTGTTTGCGGATTATTGTGATGAGAATGAAATATCTGTTTCAGTAAACACATTGGATATTAAGAGTGCGGTTGAGAGTAATTCACCTTGGACTTGGTTTGTTAAGGATATGAGCCTGAAACATGGATTGAATCCTCATTTGAGTGAGTTAGTATCTGAGAAAGATTTCAAGAAAAAATATGGAAAATCCGATAGAATAACTTTTGACGATATGAGTGAGGTAGTGTTTTAATGGATAGAAAAGATTTATGCGAAGTCTGGAAGGTTGATGAAAAAGCTATTATTCTTGACCCACCATCATATTTTGATAAAGGAATTATTGGTGTCACCGAAGATAAACAGCATTTGATTTACAGTTATCAAAAATTGACTCATGGAAATGCTTCAGAGGAATTTGCGAAGAAAGAAAAAGATGATGAAAGAACTTTTGAAGATTTTCTTTCTGAATCTTGCGAATATGTTGATTATAATACAATCCGTAGCTTACCATATATGAATTCAGAATACCGACCAATTATCATAATTGAATTTATTGGAGAGTAGAAAATTTTATGTATAAAATCTTATAATTAAAAAAAAGAGAAAGAAAAGATGAAGCGGGAAAAATTAAATACATTATCTGAGAGGGATTTGATTTATCAGCTTATCGTATCTGATAAATTCTGCCGTGAAATAATTCCGGTTCTGAATCCTAAATACTTAGAGATAGTTTACATCAGGACAGTTGCAATTTGGATAAAGGATTATTTCCAGAAGTTTAAGGAAGCCCCAAAGAAGAACATGATGAAACTTTATCGTGCTCACGTTGAGGAGCTTAAAGATGAATCTTTGCAGGAAAATATTTTAACTTTCATTGAGAAACTAGACCGGGATTTTGAGAAGATAAAGGTCAGCAATGAGGATTTTGCGATTCAGAACGCAATCAAATATCTAAAGGTAAGAAGCCTAAAGAATTTCAGCGAGGATATTGACGCTTATATAAATTCGGGTGATATAGAGAGGGCTGAGAACTGCGTAACAAAGTTTAGGAAAGTTGAAATTGCTAGCGGTGAGGGTGTATCGCTTCTTGATGACTTTGATATAATAACTTCTTCATTTACTGAGGAACAGGACTTGCTTTTTGCTTATCCCGGAGACTTTGGAAGATTATTGGGTGACATTCATAGGGAAGATTTTATTGCGTTTCTAGCTCCAATGAAAGCCGGAAAGACATTCAGCCTAATAGATTTTGGGATTGAGGCTTTGAAGAATAATCTGAAAGTTGTAATGTATTCGCTTGAAATGAGCCGAACAAATATGATTAAGCGAGTTTGGACAACGCTTTCAGGTCAGACAACTAAGGATATTGATATTGAAATACCTTATTTTGTGGAGGATGGGGAGAAATGGCGGATTGAAAAGAAAGTTGTTAATAAAAAGGCAAGCTCAGTTCTTGAGGTGCAGAAAAAACAGAGAAGTCTTAAAAGGCTTTTCCGGGGCGGAGCTTTTAGAATTTATGCTGAGCCTGCCTATAGTTTGACTGTAGAGAGCTTGGAAAACAAACTTGATGATTTAGCCTATGAAGGATTTTACCCGGATGTCATAATAATTGACTATGCGGACATTATGGCACCAAGCGATACAAAGAGCGATTACAGGAATCAGATTGACGGTATTTGGAAAAGGTTAAGGGCTTTGGCTCAGAAAAGAAAAGCCGTTGTTGTAACTGCAAGCCAGACTAACCGTGGGGCAATCTCTAGGGAAGTTGAGGCAGAGGACACGGCTGAAGATATTAGGAAAATAGCCCATGTGACTTCTATGGTGTCAATCTCAAAGACTAAGTATTGCAAGCAGAACAAGTTGGCTATATTCAGTCAGCTGGCGATACGAGAGGGAGAGCCGGAGACAAGGAAAGTAGTTGCAACGCAGAATCTTGCTTTAGGCAGGCCAATATTAGAATCTCATTGGAAAGATGATGTGATTTTTGATGATGAAGAAAAGAAAGATATTGAGAGGAAAAGAAAATGACAGAAAATGAATTTTTATTGCTGGACAGAATTGCTAAAATCAAAAGTATAAATGAACAGTACAATCTTATTGATAACGCTTACATTTCATTTAGTGGTGGAAAAGACAGTACAGTTTTGAGTTATCTTATGGATGAAGCGTTGCCTGGCAATAAAATTCCAAGAGTGTTTATAAATACCGGAATTGAATTCAAACTGATATATATATATATCAGAAAAATGCATGAGAGCGACAGCCGAATAGAAATTGTAAATGCTGGAAAAAATATAAAGGAAACATTGAGTAATGTTGGTTATCCTTTCAAATCAAAAGAGCATAGTCAAAAATTATATGAATATAAATCCGGTTTGAGAGGGAAGGCCATATTGAAATATTTTAGAATAATTGATGGTGGTTATAACAGTTGTCCTGAAAAACTTATGTATCAAATGAACGATGATTTCAAATTAAACATTAGCCATCGTTGTTGTTTAGAGTTTAAGAAAAAGCCAGCAAAGGAATGGGCAAAGAAAAATAACAAAACAATTTTAATAACCGGAATGAGAAAAGATGAATGTGGAACACGCTCAACTGTTTCTTGTACTTCTTTTAATTCTGATAATCAGTTGACTAGGTTTCATCCATTATTTGTAGTGAATGACGATTTTGAAAATTGGTTTATAGAGAGCCGGAAAATCAAACTGTGTGATTTATATTATCCACCATATAACTTAACAAGAACAGGTTGCAAGGGTTGTCCATTTACACCTTGGCTCAAGAAGGATTTATATATGATGGGTCAATTACTTCCATCAGAAAGAAAACAGTGCGAAATTATTTGGAAGCCTGTTTATGATGAATATAGAAGAATTGGCTATAGATTAGAAAAAGAAAATGATGATAAATTATTTGATTGGTGAATCTTATAATAAAAATATAGAGAGGTATAAAGAATGACTATCAGTAGGAAAGTTCTTTTGGATAGCTTGAAAAAAGCTATGCCCGGAATTGAGAGTGGGAATGCGGTTTTGCAGGGAGCAGACGCATTTGTATTTCACGGTGGAAAAATCTTCACCTACAATGATTCAATCGCCGTCTCTATCCCTTTGGATATTGATGGACTTGTTGACGAGGGTGTTGAGGGAGCGGTTCACGCAGATGAGTTCTTCAAAATTCTTTCTAAGTTCTCAGCCGATGAGCTCAATTTTGTTGTTACTGAGAACAACTCTTGGCTCATCAAGTGCGGAAAAGCAAAAGTTGAGATGACCCTTATGAACTTTGATTTTCAGGAACGGCTTGAAGGTGTTACGCCAGATGATGAATCTTGGAAAGCTATCCCGGAAGATTTTATTGACGGAATCGGAACTTGTAAGATGCTTGCAAACAAGACACCTATGAGTGGAATCTATTTCAGTGGCAAGACAATTCTTTCAACTGATGGTTTTCAGATTAACCGCTATTCTTTCAAGGACAAAGGCGAAACACCTGTATTTTGGATTTCAGATAACTCATCAAACGAGCTTCTCAAATTCCCGAATATCAAGGAAATTCAGTTGCAGAAAACTTGGGTACACTTTAAGGCTGAGGATGGCTCAATTTTCAGCGTAAAGACCTTGGACGCAAATAAATTCCCGGTTGAAAAAATTGAGAAACTTATGGACACAAGCGAGCCGAAGGAAGATGACTTGAACGCTACTTTCCCCGCTGAGTTGTTTGAGGCTATTGACCGTGCTGACGCTTTTGCCATGGAAATCTCAGACCATTCTGCAATCCGTCTTGTTCTCAGCTCAGACAAGATTGAGGTAAGTGCTGAGAGAAGTTCGGGAAAATACGCTGAGAAAGTTGCTTGGGGCGAGGATTTTAAGGCAACTATTGAGCCGATTACAATGTACGTTGACCCTGTAATGATGTCATTTGTTGCTAAACGTTCATTGAAATTCTACCTGTCGAAGGTGAAGACAAAGAGTGGAAAAATGATTCCACGGTTCATGTTTATCTCAGATAACAGCCAGCACCTTATGACAACATTCTCTTCAAAAGAGTAGTTGAAAATAAAGATTTAATTTAAATCTAGGGTTCATTGTTACCCTAGATTTTTTATTTTAAGGAGATTTGCAGAATGTCTTTTATTGATGAAGATGTAGAGGAACTAAGGGAAAAGAAACCCGCAGTGAAAAAGAATTTCCGGGAAGATGATTTGAAGATTGATTATGACGATATTATCCCGGAAGATGAGAAAATTCAGCTGAACAAGAAATTTCAGCTTGACCCTGAGAAATATCAGGACTTTAATTCAGAGCTGTACCCGGATAGCCTAAATTTTTATGATTTTGAGATTTTTAGGCACGACTGGCTTGTGGTAATTATAAACCCAGTTGAGAAGATAAAGACAATTATTGCGAACGATTCAAAGGCGTTAAAGCGATATTATAATGCTCACAAGGAACAGATTTGGGTTGGATATAATTCCCGGAACTATGATACATTCATCATGAAGTCTATTCTGCTGGGAATTAACCCAAAGAAAACAAATGATGATATTATTGTAAGAGGACTCAAAGGCTATCAGATTTCAAGGGATTTCAGAAAGATAACTTTCTATGATTTTGATATTTATTCCAAAGACAGCTTGAAAACTAAAGAGGGATTTATGGGCAACGACATTAGGGAGACCGAAGTTGACTTCAACCTTCCTAGAAAACTGAATCCATCTGAGATGAGGCAGACTGTAAAATATTGTCAGCACGATGTAGAGCAGACAATTGAGGTTTTCCGAAGAAAGAAGGAAGTGTTTGAAAGTCAGGTTCAGCTTATTGAGACATTTGACCTTCCAAAATACATGATTGGGTTGACTCAGGCTCAGCTCACCGCAAATATCCTAGAGTGCGAGAGGGTTGAGGGAAGGGAAGATGAGTTTGATTTACAGATTGTAGACACATTACGTCTCAAAAAATACAGACAAGCTAAAGACTGGTTTGAGAATTCATGCAACATGGATTATAAGAAAACTTTCAACCTTGATGTTTGCGGTGTACCTCATAACTTTGGCTGGGGTGGTTTGCATGGTTGTCCAGAAAAGCCATTGCACGCTAAGGGTAATTTGTTCCATGTAGATGTAACTAGCTATTATCCAAGTATTATGATTAAATATGATTTTCTTACCCGGAATTGCCGTGACAAAAAAAGCTATAAGAAAATTTATGATATGCGTGTAGCCTTAAAGAAAGCCGGAAAGAAGAAAGAGCAGGCGCCATACAAAATCGTATTGAATGGAACTTATGGAATTTGTAAGGATAAATTCAGCTCAGCCTTTGACCCACGGCAGGCAAATAATGTTTGCGTAAACGGTCAGCTGATGTTGCTAGACCTTCTTGAACACTTAGAGAAATATATAACGCTCATTCAGTCAAATACCGATGGACTTATTGTTCAGGTAAAGAATGAAAGCCAAATTGAGAAATTCCGGGAAATTTGCCATGAATGGGAAGATAGGACAGGAATGGGTCTGGGTTTTGATGAGATTGACGAGATATGGCAAAAAGATGTAAACAACTACATCTTTAGGTTTACGAATGGAAAATTGGAGAGAAAAGGCGCATATGTAATGGAGCTTGATGACCTTAACTACGATTTGCCGATTGTAAACAAAGCTATTGTTGATTACCTCACAAAAGGTATTTACCCAGAAGAAACAATCAAAGGCTGTAACATTCTAAAGGAGTTTCAGAAAATAATTAAAATTTCAAGTAACTATCGCCTTGGCTGGCACAATGGTGATTATTTGAATGATAAGACTTTCAGAGTGTTTGCAAGTAAAGACAAAGCTGATAGTTATATTGGTAAGTGTAGGGATATTGGGGAAACTATTGAGAAATTTGCCAATACGCCTGAGCATTGTTTCATTTATAATGATGATGTTAATGGCTTATTAGTTACCGAAAAATTGGATAAACGCTGGTATATAGATTTAGCCGAAAAGCGTTTGTTGGATTTTGGAATTGATTTGAATGAAGATTCTTTATTTTAAGGAGAAAAGAAATGGACGAAGTAAATAATATTACTGCATTTTTGGTAGATTTAATTGAAAACCCAATTAAATCGGCTTTACAGATTTATGTTGAATATTTGAAAGATGGAATAATTTCAAAAGAAAAAGCCAAGGAAGGCATTGAGATTTATGGTGCTGTTTCTTGTTTATTCGATGGAAAGTTAGATAAAAAAGGTGAAGAATTTATTGGAACTTATAGGAGAAAAGTTGTGGATTGGGCAAAGAGCGTCATTGAAGCTTTGGAAATTAACTAGGAGAAAAAGAAATGAAATTTGAAAATACTGAAGTTTGGGGATTCAAACACGCATTGAGGGGCATGCGGAATCCTTTGGAAAGCTGGGACAAATCAGATTCTTTGATTGAAGATGAATACGAATATCAGCTTGAAGTTGGAAAAAATGATTTAGACTTAGCTCAAAGACTTATTAAAGCCGGAGAGCCTCACCGCAAATTTATGAGACAGATTTTTGTTTCTGTCGATATTACTGCCCCGATTTATTGGTGGAAAGAGTTTGATACTTATAAAGTTGGAACTGTTGCAAATTCAACTTCTACTATGCATAAGCTTGCTTCAACACCAATAACAAAAGAATGTTTTGAAATGGGTGATTTTGATGAATCACCAAGGCTTGAATGTAAATATGTAAAAGTTTCTACGGGAGCTTACTGGGAATTTTACTTAATTCCAGTACTTGAAAATCTCAGACAGAAGTACAATGAAACAAAAGATAAATGCTATTGGAAAGAATTGATTAGACTTCTTCCAGAATCATGGTTGCAGAAAAGAACCGTAACGATGAACTACGAAAATATTTTGAATATGATAACTTATCGTCAGAATCATAAGTTATCGGAATGGTCAGAAAGTTTCATAAATTGGGCAAAAACATTACCTTATGCTGATGAGTTTTTCTCCAATAAACAATCTTATAATAAATAAAGAGGTTAAAAATGGCAAAAACAGAACTTTATCGGAAATATAGACCCGGTAATTTTGACGAGATTGTAGGAAATGAAACTACAATTAAGAGTTTGCGGAAGGAACTTGAGAACGGTTCTCATGTTTTCCTTATGACTGGCCCAGCTGGCTGCGGAAAGACAACTATTGCTAGGATTATGGCAAAAGAGGTTGGCGCAGGAGAGCTTTCAATTCACGAGATAAATTCAGCTGAAAATCGTGGTATTGAGACCGCAAGAGAAGTGCAGGAACAGATGAGATATAATCCGGGCGATGGTGATGCACTCGTTTGGATTTTTGACGAATGTCATCAGTGGCTTGCTCCAGTTCAGAACGCTTTTCTGAAGGCTTTTGAAGATACTCCTGAAAGTGTGTATTTTTTTCTCTGTACCACTGACCCGCAGAAACTCATTGCACCTTTGAAATCAAGATGTTCGATAATAAATGTTTCACCACTCTCAGACGATGAAATGAAATATCTTCTCAAAAGAACAGCGAGGGCTGAGGGGATAAAGCTGAGTGGTGAGGTTTATGACAAGATTATTGAGATGGCTCAGGGCGGAAGTCGAAGGGCTTTGAAACTTCTTGCAAAAGTTCTTTACTTAGATAACGATGAAGAAAGATTTTCTGTGCTTAAATCAGAGAATGTTTCAGAGAGCGAGGAAACTATTGAACTTTGCCGTGCTTTGCTGAAAAAGGGTAATTCATTCTCAAATTTAGCCGGAATCTTGAAGAAAGTAGACACATCAGATTCAGAGAAGGTAAGACAGGCTGTAATGGGATATATGAATTCAGTGTTGCTTAATGGAAAAGACTTACCTGAAGCCGTTGCGGCAATTCAAGCATTTAGCTCAGCCGATACTTATAGGAACGGAAAATTTGCACTCACAGTGGCTTTGCTGGACACCCTAGACCTTTTGAATAATTAAGGTAATAAAAATTCATTTTATGAATCTTATAATATATTAGACTTTAATTTTCATAAGGAGTGCGGATGAAAAAATCTGAGGTACTAGCAAAAGAGAAAGACGAAGAGGAATTTGATTTTGATAAAGATTTGTCAATAAGCAAATTCCGATTGGATGAAGAATGTTTGAGTCACTCTTCAATTTATTTCAGATATGCTGAAGCTCAGGCTAAAGCAAAAACAAAAGCAGCCAAGGCTAAAGACAATTTGGAATTGGTTAAGGCTGAAAGATATGACGAGATAAAATCTGAATTTGAAAAGAAAGGCATAAAAACAACTATCCCTATGATGGATAAAGCTGTTCTTTCAGATTCAGAAGTAATTGAAGCTACAAACAAACTTCGCAAGGCTGAAGATATTTTTGCGAAGCTCTCTGTTGCCGTATCGGCTTTTGAGCACAGAAAGTCTGAGCTGGATAACCTTGTTAAACTTTATTGCAGTGGATATTTCTCAATGGCAGGTTCTGGGGATAAAACATCAAAAGATGTTACCGGGCAGACGTCAAGAGAGATTAGAAAAAATTTGAACAAGAAGGGGTCAGAAAATGATTAACAAGAAAAAAGGCGGGCTTGCTAAACGCTATGCGTCAAGCTATGAGAAAAAAGACGGTGTTTCAACATCTAAGGGAGGTGTAATCAATTACCGTAACTACAACGGTGATATAACGTTCTTCAATCCGGCTGAGGGAAAACACAGAATCAACATTGTACCTTACATCATCAAGAGTAAGAATCATCCGCTTGTTAAGAAAGGTGAGGCAGAAATTGGTGAAATGGACTATGTTCTTGACTTCTATGTTCACCGTGGGGTTGGCCCAGCTGAGAAATCAATTCTTTGTCTTAAAAATACTTTTGGGAAGCCTTGTCCGATTTGTGAACATTCAGCAAGTTTGCGGAAAGCCGGGAAGGAAAAAGAAGCAAATGCTTTGAAACCTTCTCACCGAGTTGTCTATAACATTGAGGATTTGAAAGAGCCTGGGAAAATTAAGGTGTTTGAAACATCTCATTATCTCTTTGAGAAAGAGCTTATTGAGGAAGCCAGGGATGATGAGAATGGTGGATTTGTCGATTTTGCTGACCCAGAGGAAGGAAAAGAAATCAAATTCCGTGCAAGCAAGGCAACAAAGAATAAGATTGAGTTTACTGAGTTCAAGTCTTTCTCTTTTGAAGACCGTGATGAGGAATTGGACAGCGATTTGGTTGAATCGGCAATTAGCTTTGATGAGCTTCTGAATGTTCCGACTTACGAGGAAGTTGAAAAAGTTCTTTATGGCGATGATGATTCTGAGGATGAAGACGATGAAGAAAAACCTTCAAAGAAATCAAAGCCTAAAGACGATGAAGATGATGAGGATGAAGACGATGATGAAAAGCCTTCTAAGAAATCTGAGCCTGAAGATGATGACGAGGATGAGGATAATGAAGAGGAAGAAGAAAAGCCTGCAAAGAAATCCTCAAAAAAGTCAGACGATGAAGACGATGATGAAAAGCCTTCTAAGAAATCTGAGCCTGAAGATGATGACAAGGATGAAGAGCAAGAAAAGCCTGCAAAGAAATCAAAGTGCGATTCTTGCCCATTTGGTCATAAGTTCGGGAAAGATTGCGATGAGTTTGGAGATTGCGATGATTGCGACATTTGGGACAAGTGCGTGAAAGCAAGCGATTAAAACGATTTATTTTCCCGGCTAATATCTAGCCGGGAAATCTCATTGAGGGGTTAAAATGAAATTCAATCAAGTAATGAAACGATGCGAAGAAAAAGGAATTAAGATAACAAAACAGGGATTGTATGTTGCGGGATTGAAAAATGGATTCATTGAGAGAGATATTGACCATATCAATATTTTTCATAAGGAAAAATTTGAAAAGTGGGCTGAGAAAAAACTTGAAAAAATTCCGGGCGAATATAAATCATTTTCTGATTGCGCAAAAGAATTGAATAAACCTTTGTCAACAATCTATCATTTGGTAAAAAAAGGAAATTTGGAAGTTAAAAATTTTGGAACAAGTGGGGTGAAATGTGTCAACTTTGAAGAACTTAAAAAATATATCAGATTCTGTGAGTATGGTAGTGAGGAAGAATATGGAAACTAATGAAAAAAAGATTATTTACTTTGAAAGCGGTTGCAGACTTCTTGACCTTGTTATTGGTGGAAAGAAAGGTGTTTTTGGAGTTCCGGCTGGAAAGTTTATCAATATTGTAGGCGATAAATCAGCTGGAAAGACCTTTTTGAGCAATGAGTTTATAGCCTGGGCTCACTATAACTTTGGAGAGAAATTCAAGTGGGTTTACGATGATTGCGAATCAGGCTATAGCTTTGACACTGAGTCAATGTATGGCTTTGAGATTATGCCTATGTCTTTGACTGACCGTATTCATTCTGAGAATGTTGAGGACGCTTTCTGCAATATCGCTAATTTTGCCAAGGGATTAAGAAAAAGCGAGTTTGGAATTTATGTATTGGATTCTTTGGACGGCTTGACCTCATATGAGCAGGATGAGAGGGCTGAGGAACGGCTGAAGAAATTTGATGAGGGAAAGAAACTTGAAAAAGGAACAATGGGAATGGGAAAACAGAAATATTTGTCTCAAGAGTTTTTTCCTCAGCTTTGCTCAGCAATTGAGAAAAAGAATGTACTTGTAATTATTATTTCTCAAATCCGTGAGAATGTTGACCCATATAGTTTTGAGAAATTTAACCGTTCAGGCGGTAAGGCTATGGACTTCTATGCTCATAGCGTAATTTGGCTTGCTGGAGCTAAGAAGATTCTGAGGAAAGAAACGCCAGTTGGAAATGTAGTTAAGGCTAAGACAACGAAAAGCAAGACACCAAGACCATTCCGGGAATGTTTTTTCAATTTCCTTTATGACTATGGCTTGGATGATATTGGAACAAATGTGGATTATCTCTTTGACCTGCGTACAGAGAAGGGCGAGTTGAATACAAAGGCTAAGGCGGTACAATGGGAAGGTGGTGAGTTGTCTTTAGAGGATTTGAAGAAATTTATTGAAGACAACGACTATTCAGAGAAATATGAAAATTCAAAGTATTTTGACGGAAAATATGACAAAGATTCTATCTTTGATTTCATTCAGTCCAAAAAGGAATACCGGGAAAAATACAAGGAAAGCTTTGGGGAGACAATGAGCCGGGATGAGCTTGTTGAATATATTGAAGAAAATGAGCTTGAAGAGGAACTGAGACAGCGTGTTGTTGATAAGTGGGAAGCCTTTGAAGATAGTATCAAATCTAACCGAAAAAAGAAGTATTATTCAAAACAGCCGGAGAGTGAGGAATGAAATATTGCAGATATTGTTCAGCTGAATTGATTTTGGTAAATGGTAAATTCTTGTATTGTCCATGGTGCGATAAAATAAGAGGTGAGCTGAAATGAAAGAAATGCTATTCACTAAAGATGAATCAAAATTCATTAGGGACAGTCTTCAAAATGAAATAGATTCATTGAAAATGGGCTTTTTTGGTCAGGATATGAAGCTGACTAAACAAAGAACTAAAAAAGAAAAGGAATGTCAAAGGCTCATAAAAAAATTTGAGAATGCTGAGAAGAAAATAAAAGTAAGTTCAGCAAAAGGAAAAGGGAGAGGGCTTCAGTATTGGGTTTGCGACCGTATTGCAAAAATATTTGGAATAGAGTTTGTTCAGTCAGATGATACTTGTTTAGTTCATTCTAGAGAAATGGGGCAGCATGGGACTGATATATGTTTACGCGGAGAACTTTATAAAAAATTCCCATTTGACATTGAATGTAAAAGCTGTGAATCTTTATCAGTTCCAGACTGGGTAAGACAGGCAAGAACTAATAAAAAAGAAAACAGAGATTGGCTTGTAGTTTTCAAAAAACAGACCATTGGTCACGAGCCTTTAATTATTATGGAATGGGAAACATTTGAAAAAATATTTTTAGCCGGAAGAAAAGAAAAAGATGATTGAATCTTATAATAATAGTATGAAGTACGAAGATTTTATTGAGAATAAATTAAGAGTTGAACAAAAGAATAAAATAATAGTTCAGAATGATGAACTAAACGATATTCTTTTTGATTATCAGAAAGACTTAATTAAATGGTCTTTGAAGATTGGAAAATCAGCTATATTTGCTGATACTGGTTTGGGAAAGACTTTTATACAATTGGAATGGGCTAGAATTGTTTTTGAGAAAACTAAAAAGCCGATTTTGATTGTGGCACCCTTGGCGGTAGTGTTTCAGACAATCGATGAATCTAAAAAATTAAATATAGTTTTGAAATATGTTAAAACTCAATCTGAGTGTTTTAGCGGCATAAACATTACAAACTATGAAAGAATTGAAAATTTTAATTCTGAATATTTTTCAGGGATAGTTCTTGATGAAAGCTCCATTCTTAAATCTTTCACTGGTGCTACTAAAAAATTGATAATTGATAGTTTTAGGGATTTGGAATTCAAATTGGCTTGCTCCGCTACACCAGCTCCGAATGATTATATGGAGCTTGGAAATCATTCAGAATTCCTAAATGTTATGAATCTTACAGAAATGCTCTCAATGTTTTTTGTTCATGATGGTGGAGACACTTCTCATTGGAGATTAAAAGGTCATGCTGTAGAGAGATTTTGGGAATGGGTTAGCTCTTGGTCAGCCATCGTTAAAAATCCATCGGATTTAGGATATGATGGAACTAAACACATTTTGCCGGAATTAAAAGAAAATGATGTTATAGTTAATTCAGATTATGTAATAGATGAAAATGCTTTATTTGATTTGCCTGCTGAAACTTTGGATGACAGAAGAACTTTTCAAAAGAATAGTTTGGATGACAGAATAAATAAAGTTTGTGAAATTGTTTCTAAAAATAAAGACGATTGCTGGGTTATTTGGTGCAATTATAATGATGAAGCGGATAAACTTCATAAATTGATAAAAAATTCTGTAAATGTGCAGGGTTCTGATAGCCCGGAACAAAAAGCAAAGAATCTCCAATTGTTCGGAAAAGGTGAAATAAAAGTTTTAATTACTAAGCCAAAAATAGCTAGTTTTGGATTAAACTGGCAGAATTGTCACAATGTAATATTCGCATCATTGTCAGATAGTTATGAGCAATATTATCAAGCTGTGAGAAGATGTTATAGATTCGGTCAGAAATATCCAGTAAATGTTTATAGAGTAATTTCTGATGGAGAAATTAAAATTCTTGATAACATCAAACGAAAGAACGATGATTTTCAGTATATGCAAAGAAAAATGAGCGTATATACAAAGAAATATGTTCGGGAAAACCTTAAAGTTGAATTCAAAGAGTTGGATAAATCATATAATCCGACTGTTGAAGTAATAATTCCAAATTGGTTAGTTTCAGAGGAGTAGAAAAATGAAATGTTTGAATCAGGTAATTAAAGAGCGGTATTCGATTTACAATGGCGACAGTTGCGAAATAATGAATTCTATTCCAGACAATAGCATTCATTATTCTATTTTTAGTCCGCCTTTTGCTGACTTGTATGTTTACAGTAATTCGGAAAGAGATATGGGAAATTGTAAAAGCAAAAGCGAATTCTATGAGCATTTCAAATTTATTGTGAAAGAACTTTATAGAATAATGATGAATGGTAGATTGGTGAGTTTCCATTGCATGAATTTACCAACTAGCAAACAGAAAGACGGTTTTATTGGTATTACTGATTTTAGAGGTGAACTCATAAAACTTTTTCAGGATTGTGGTTTTATTTATCATTCAGAAGTTTGTATCTGGAAAGACCCTGTAATTGCTATGCAAAGAACAAAAGCGTTAGGGTTATTGCATAAACAGATAAAGAAAGATTCAGCGATGTGCAGGCAGGGAATTCCCGATTATTTGGTTACAATGCGAAAGCCCGGCGATAATCCTGAAAGAGTGGAACACACAAACGAGAGTTTTCCAGTTCAGATTTGGCAGAATTATGCTTCACCAGTTTGGATGGACATAAATCCATCGGACACTTTGCAGAGAACATCGGCTAGGGATGAAAAAGATGAGAAGCATATTTGTCCGCTTCAATTAGATGTTATTCGCCGGGGAATAAATCTTTGGACTAATGAAAATGATATTGTGTTTACACCATTCATGGGAATTGGTTCAGAAATTTATCAAGCGTTGAAAATGAATAGGCGAGGAATCGGTATTGAACTTAAAGAAAGTTATTATAAACAAGCCGTAAAGAATTGTGAAAACGCTGAAATTGATGATTCTTTAATTAAGATTTATTGATTCTTATAATATTTAAGAGGATTTGGAAAAATGATTAAATCTTTAACGATAAAGAACATTCAGAGTCATAAGGATTCACGGCTTGAATTTTCACCCGGAATAAATGCGCTTGTTGGAACATCTAATAATGGAAAATCTGCAATATTGCGTTCATTATATTGGGCTGTAAATAACAGACCTTTAGGAACAGAAATATTGCTTTCAAATTGGGCATATGATTCTAAGGGGAAACAGAAAGACGAAATGTCTGTAACCGTTGAAAAGGAAAATTCAACGTTGACTCGAAGAAAAACAAAGACTGAGAATGAGTATATTGTTAATGGTGAGGTGTTGGAAGCCGTAAAGACAGATGTTCCAGAGCAGGTGAAATCTTTTTTTGCTTTGTCTGAAACTAATATGCAGAAACAGCAGGATGCTCCATTCTTGTTGTCGCTTAGTTCCGGGAAGATAGCTGAATATTTTAACAGAATTGTTAGGCTTGATATAATTGACCGTGTTCTTTCAAACGCTGAGAGTTCAAGGAGAAAGATGAAGAATCAGCTTGAGACTTCTGAGGAAAATGAAAAGAAGTTCGAGAAAGAATTGGAAGGCTATTCTTGGATTGATGATGCAGGAAAACTTATTGAAAGATACAAGGTTGCGGATTCAAAAAGCAATGAGATTTATTCAGAGAAATTGAGACTTGAAGAAAGCGTAAAGAAATTTCATGTTGCTGATGAATTGAAGTTCCCGGATTTTAAGAGGGAAACGAAATTGATTTCAGACATTGAAGGTATTGATGAAGCTAATCATGAATTGAATATTGAGATGGGACAGCTGGAAGGCTCAATTTTGAAATTTAAGGAATCCTCAGAAAAATCCTTTGACTTCTCAAAAGAGAAGAAGATGATTGAGGCTATTGAAAAAATAAGCCTAGACCGAAGCGAGATTGAAAAACTTGAAGAGGATATTAAAAAATTTAAGGAATCAGAAAATAAAATAAAAGGTTGCGAACAAAACATAGAATATCTGAAAAAACAACTCCCATCAGTTTGTCCGTTATGCGGGGCAAAGATGAAAGACGGCATTTGCGTAAAGGAGAATTAAAATGGATGATGAGACTTTAGCTGAAGTAATTAAAGATAGCGGATATTATGAGCTCAGGGATGTTAATTTGGATGACCTTCCGAGCGAGAAAAGAACTGTTGTGATTTTAGTTACATCGTTGCTTGCATTGAGACCTGATTTGGAAGAAGAAAATCCAGATGTAGTTTTTGTTATGAGGCGGTTGCTTGAAAATGGTGGTTATTCTTTTGATTTACCGAAAAAGAATTTGAGCGAGTTATTGAAAAGACCGCCTTTTGATGATTCAAATATTTGTAGTTATTCTTTGAAAGATGAAAAAATTTTGAAAGTTCTTTATAAGGGAACAGGGACAAAGTGGGAGCTGGTGAAATGAAATTTGTAGTTACGGCTGATTGGCACCTAAGAGCTACCAAGCCAAGGTGCAGAATGGATGAAGATTGGTATAAGACTCAGGAAAATGCCTTGGAACAAATCCGGGAATTTGCTAATGAAAAAAGATGTCCTGTTTTTGTTGTTGGGGACATTTTCCATTCTATTGGTGATACAAGTTTTTACTGCATTCAGATGGTTCAGAAGATGGCAAGAAGGACAAGAGAGGGGTTGTACATTCTAGCCGGGAATCATGATTTGCCATATCACAGCACTGAGAACATAGAGAAGTCTGCTGTTGGAATTCTCATTCGTTCAAATAAAATAAAAAAGATTAAGGACTATTTTGTTGAGAACGATTTTGAAGATTTTAGTGCAGGAAATTTTGACGAAGAAACAGAGGATGCTGAGATAATTTTCAAGCATGTTCTTTGTTTCCCGGATATGAAAAGCCTTCCACCAAATGTAGACGCAATGACGGCTAAGGACTTACTTGAAGAATATCCAAAGTCAAAATGGATTTTCACCGGGGATATGCACAAGAATTTCCATTATGAAAAAAATGGAAGACATGTTGTAAATCCGGGTTGCTTGCTGAGACAGGCGGTTGATTTCAAGGATTATCATACGGGATTTTATTTTGTCGATACTGAAAAAAACATCGTTGAGTTCAATCTTATAATAGATTCAGAGGCATTTGTTGACGATTCATATATTCTTAGGGAAAAGGAAAAAGAAGAAAGAATTGAGGCATTTGCCAATAAGATTGGTGAGGTTGAGAATGTTTCTTTGGACTATTCTGAAAATGTAAAGAAAACAATTCTTGAATCAGAATTATCGTGCGAGCTAATTGAGACAATTGAGGAACTTATGGGAGTTTAGATATGCGGATTTTGAAAAGATATTATAAAAAAATTTACAAATATACAGATAAACTTCTCAAGAAAGTTTTCGGCATGAATGCTATAGATTCAATGAAAAAAACTTATGAGCTGAAAAAAAGTATTGAGAAAAAAATAAAGAAGCCTATTGATGAGATAACAACTGACGATTTAATCAAAAATAAACTTTCAGCAGATTATTGCGAATATAGGACTTTGAATGAAATTTTGGGTGTTCTTTCCGGGGCATCTTTTTTGAATATTTTCCGTGAAGAGGAGCTAAAGGAGATTGAAAATGAAAACAAATGAATTTGAAAACATTAAGGATTTGATTCAGCGAGCTGAAGTGGAGAAAGCAAAGTCTCAGGGCGTAAAGGAAAGCATAAAGGCTGAATGGAAAAAGAAATATGGATTTGAGACTATCGAAGAAGCTGAGGGAAAGCTGTCTGAGCTAGAATCTGAATATAATAAGAACGAGAAGAAAAAAGAGAAGTATTTGAATGAACTGTCTGAATCTCAGGATTGGGAAAAGATTGAAGAAGATTTAGAGGGATAATTTATGAATTTTGAGAAAATTGAACGGCTTTTTAATCAGTCTAAGGGAGTAAGAAGTCAGATTCAGAAACAACTTCAAGAGACTAAGGAGCTGAAAAAATTCTCTGAGAAAAAACTAAGGCTAATTGAAGAAGCACAGATATTTCTTCAGAAAGTTGCTAAGAATACGCAGGAAAAGTTGAAATTTCAGATTGAGGATATTGTGAATTTGGCTTTGGAAAGTGTGTTTCCGAATGAGTATTTGTTTCAGATGAATTTTAATGTTAGCCGGGGAAAGACTGAAGCTGAGCTTGTTTTTCAAGATAAAAGGACTGGGCAGACAATTGACCCTATGGAAGCGAGTGGTGGCGGCGTAGTAGATTTGACCTGCTTTGCTTTGAGAATATCGGCTTTTGCCTTGGAGAGCGGAACAGATAATTTGATTATCTTGGATGAGCCGTTCAAGTTCATTAGCCGGGATTTGCAGGAGAGGGCTGGGGAAATCCTAAAGAAACTTTCTGAGAAGATGAAGTTGCAGGTAATAATGGTGACTCACATTCCCGAATTTATTGAAGTCGCCGATAAGGTTTTTGAGGTTAGGAAAAATGAAAATGGTGTTTCTAGGATAATTGAAAGATAAATCCACCCATAGCGATAAAAATCAGTGGTTTATAGCGTTGAAAATGAATAAATCGATAAATTAGTCAAACAAATCAAAAGACCCACTAAATTTCAAGGATTTTGGTGGGTCAATTTTTTATAAAATTTTTTAATTTTTTCTAAAAACCTATTTACTTTTTTTATAATATAGTTTATTATTATAAACGTGGGGATGAGAAAGCCCTACAAGGAGTAAACTATGACAAAGTCGGAAATCTTAAACGGAAAGACAAGGAAAGAACTTGCAGCGATGATTGGTATTGCTTATATGAACCAGTTTAACAAAGACCGGGAAGCTGGAAAGCGTGTAATGAAAGGTTGGTTAAAAGGTTCTGGAATGGTAAAGGCAGCAACAAAACCAGAAATGATTAAGAAGGTTCTTGCTGATGAATCTAAAGGATTCATTAAGATTGCATAAAACATTCCGCCTGCCAGTGCGGTAATACTGGCAAAGGAGTAAACTATGAAAGATATTAAGTTTGAAAACTACAAGAAGATGATTGACAAAAAGGCTTGGGAAGTCTCAAAGAAAACAGGTGTTGATTTCGAGGAGCTGAGGGCTCAGGGTGCGTTTATTTACTGCTATGTTCTAAACCGTTATGACCCTTCAAAATCAAGTTTTTCAACAATCCTTTATCTGTCGTTGAATAGGCTTTATGAATACAGCTATTATTTCCGGGATAGGAATCGAGACAAGACATTGAGCGAGACTGTTGAGAAGTCTATAGAATCTTTGGAAATATCCCCATCAATTAAGGATTTGCTTGCTTTGGCTAAGGAAAAACTTGAGGGTGATTCTTATAGGCTTATTGAATGGCTTGTAAATCGGACTTGGGAATTTCAGGGAAGGATTAAGCCGTGCATTGCAATGGTCATGAGACAATTTGGCTGGGATAGGGAATATTCCAAGGTGGTTTGGGAAAAGTGCAGGGTTTTTTGGAACGAATCCGGCTGGGCTTTATATTGTTAAGGGGGGGGGGATAAATATGGCAAGCGAAAAGAAAAGAACTTCAAAATAGCTTAAAATTGTTATTAAAAATATGTTTAATTCAATTATGAGAATGATTCCAAAGGAGGAGAAGGATGAAGATAACTAATCTAAAGAGATTTGAGAAAATCGTCAAAACGCTTGCGAAATTTGACAAGTGGAATAAAAAGAATCCGAGAAGACCCTTCAACGGCATAATTTATTTCAGCGAGGGGAAGTTGTATGTAACGCAAGGTCAGGTCATGGGGATAATTGATGTTTCGGACTGCGTTGATTTTTCGGAAGGGGAAGAGTTTGTTTTCCCCAGTGACATGACCGCAAAGAAAAGCATTGGAAAGGACATTGAGGGGAAGCTGGTTGTTGACGGCAAGCGTGTTGACTGTGAGCAGATTGACGCAAGATTTTATAAAAGGGTTATCCCCAAGGATGACCCTACGGCTGAACTGAGCCTTGACTTTTCCAAATATGGGAATCTTGACGTTGGATATAATAAGAGCTTGGCGTTTGCTGAGATAAACAGTGATAGTGTGGTTTTGAATTATAAAGATGATGCTGGTACTGTGTGTACTATTGAGGACTGTTTTTCAGATTCAGATTGCTTGCTTGATTTTGGTGATTTTCAGTCCGTGAGGTTTTTATTACAGTGGATTTTTCAGATTTTGAAGATTTCCAAGAAAATTGTGGTGAAACAATATGAAAAAAGCGATTCAGCACACAAAATAATCGCGGGTGACTATGAGTTTTTGATTATGCCTTGGAATGTTGAAGCCGTTTGAAGAAATTGACAAGCTCATCCACAATGAAAAATCTGAAAAATTTATATTTTTATTAAAAAGTTTTACAAGAATTAAATAGATTGTATAATGTAATTACAAAGTTTACTCCTTTTTGCTCTCTAGTTGAGTGTCACTTGACTGGAGGGTATTTTTTTTGAAAAATTTTGTTTTATAATCCCTTATAATATTATAAGGGATTTTTATTTATGGTTATTTTTGATGGCGAAAGACTGGTTGTTTCGTTGACCAGGGGAAAGAATTACAAAGCAGTTTTGGAACTCGGAAAAGAAAGTAAGGGCTTTGAATATTTTCCTGACATTAATTCAGTTGCTTTATCCCCAACAAAAAATATTGCTAGGGCTTTGTTTGAATTGGGTTATCCGTTTGATGAATCCGCAAAGATTTTTCTTCAGAGAAAGCCGGAGATTGATTTCAAGTCGGTGGACAAGAAATTTGAGCTAAGACCTTTTCAGAAGGAAGGTGTAAAAATTATGCTCAATTCAAATACAAATATTCTGTTAGCCGATGAAATGGGATTAGGTAAAACACCTCAGGCTTCAAGCTATCTAAGGTGGGGAAAAGATACATGGCCAGCTTTGATTGTATCTCCCGCAACTCTCAAAGAGAACTGGCGAAAAGAAATAAAACGGTGGGCAGGTCAGGATGCCTACATAATAGATGGAAAGAAAGTTGAGAATTTTTCCAAAGAATTTCTGCTCAAATATCCGGCTATAATAATCAATTATGATATTCTAGGTGAAGAAGATAAAAAGGCAAAGGCTGAGGAAATGGAAGCCCGGAAACGAGCGAGGGAAATGAAATATCCAAGGCGGAATAAAACAATAAAAGTTAATGGATGGTGCGATGAATTATCAAAGCTAAATTTTAAGACTATTATTGCGGATGAGGTTCAGTATATTTCTGGGGTTGAGACTATAAGAAGCAGGGCGTTGACTCAGATTTCATTTGCCTTACCTGACGCAAAGAAGATATTCATTTCAGGTACACCGTATGAGACAAAGACACTTCAATTTTATCCGGCTTTACACATTCTTGATACAGATAATTTCAAGAACGAATATAAATTCAAGATGAGATTTTGCAACCCAGTAAAGACCTATTGGGGCTGGAAATTTGAGGGGTTAAGTAACGCAAAGGAGCTTCACGAGATAATAAGCAAGTTTATGATTAGACGGTTAAAGAAAGATGTGTTGAAAGACCTTCCGCCGAAAATCCGTTCAGTTATCCCGATGAAGATAAAACCGACCGAAAGAAAGATATATGATGACGCAGACCGGGAATTGGAGCTTGCCATTATCAATAAAGAGAAAAACGCACTATCAAAGCTAGAAGCATTAAAACAGGCTTCATTTAAGGCTAAGGTGAATTCAATGCTCAGTTGGATTAAGGAATATTTGGAGATAAATGAAAAATTGGTTGTTTTCATTTGGCATAGGGAAAGTTGCGAAATATTGGAAAAAGAATTCAAGGGAAAATGCGTTTCAGTAACCGGGGATACGCCGACAAAAAAGAGGGATGAATTGAAGGAAAGATTTCAAAATGACTCTAAGATAAAGCTGTTTATTGGACAGATAAAATCAGCCGGGGTTGGTTTGACGCTTACATCTTCAAAGGCTGTTGTGTTCCTAGAATTTGGAAGCACCGCACCGGGAATGTCTCAGGCTGAAGATAGAATTCATAGAATTGGACAAAAGTCTGATTCCGTATTAGCTTATTATCTTATTTTGGAAAACAGTATTGATGAACAAATAATGAAAATTTTAAATAAGCGTAATGAAGATTTGAAAACTGTAATGGATGGAAAAAGCGAAAAGTTGTTTGAATCTGAAGAAAAAGAATTTTCTGAATTGATACTTAATGAATATAAATGCAAAAAGGGGTTGAAGTAATATGTATTATATTTATGAAATTAAAAATCTTATAATAATTTTAGTGAGGATAAAAAATGGACGATTTTGATTTTTTTATGGATGAGCAGGTTGAAGAAAAAGAGGAATTTCCAAACCTTCCCAAAGAGTTGCAGGGCATAGACCTAAACCCGGATGAAAGCGAGAAATTGAAAAATGACTTTCCAACATTAAAACAATACATTACAATTTCATTCCTGGAAAGTCAGACAAAGGAACTTGCTGAAATTCTTGGAGTTCCGTTGCTTGACCCGAAAAAGAAAAACACATATTCATTTGAAGAGATTAAAGGAGCAAAAGAAAATGGATTACTATAGTTCACCACGATGGACGGCGGAAATTGCAGACTGTTCTATGCCTATGACTATGGACACTTATTCAAACTGTAGCTTTAAGTGCATTTATTGTTTTAGCCAGTTCCAGCGAGGGATTGGGGAAGGAAAAGAAGCATATTTGAATAATGAAGTCAAATGGGTTAATCCTGAAGCCTTTAAGAAAATTTGGGAACACCCGGAGACATCTCAGTTTGGGGAATATGTAAAAGGAAAGCGGACAATGCAGTGGGGTGGACTTTCTGACCAGTTCGACAATAATGAACGGAAATATGGGAAAACTCTTGAACTGCTTAGATGGTTGAGAAAGAATTACCCTGACCAGCAGATTAGCTTTTCAACTAAGGGAACATGGTGGCTTGATGACATTAGATATACAGAGTTGTTCAAGGATAACCCAAATTGGAACTGTAAATTTTCAATTATTACTCTTGAAGCCGAGAAAGCAAAGATTGTTGAAGCCGGAGTTGATAGCCCACAGAAAAGGCTTGACGCTATTGAGAAATTTGCGAAGCTCAATGCAGGTGGTGCAACTTTAAGGCTGAGACCTTTCATTATTGGAATCTCAACACCAACATATCTGGACTTAATCCGGGAAGCCCGAAACCGGGGAGCGACAGCAATGAGCACAGAGTTTTTCTGTGTAGAAAGACGGTCAAATGTTCTGAAAGAAAGGTTTCATTATATCAATGAACTTTGCGGATTTGATTTGTATAAGTTCTATGAAAAATATTCAGTTCAGCATGGTTATATGAGACTGAACAGAAAGATTAAAGAGCCGTTTGTAAAAAACATGAAACAAGTCTGCGATGAGATTGGAATGCGTTTCTATGTATCTGACGCTCATTTCAAAGAGTGCTGTTGTAACGGTAGTTGTTGCGGACTTCCACCAACCTTTAATTATTCAAGAGGACAATGGTGCGAAGCTCTTATGATTGCGAAGAAAAATGGAACAGTTAGATATTCTGAAGTCAGAGAAGACATTGATAAATATTTAGCCGGATTCCAAAAGCAGAAAGCCAATGGATTCAATAAAGGCGGTGCTTCAGTAAGAGCTAAATTTCAAGGAATGTCTATGGCTGATTATATGCGTTGGCTTTGGAATAATCCGGATAATGGTCAGTCACCTTACACTCTGTTTGAGGGTGTTTTGTATCCAAAGGGAAAAGATGAAAATGGTGATTTGATTTATGAATATCAGGAAAATCGAACTTTCATTCCAGTTTCCGGCTGTAGCGGTTGCGGTCATAATCATTAATTGGAAGGGGTAATATATGAAATTTGAAAATAAACCTAATTCAGTACAAATTGAATTAGTTCATGGTTGCAATAGACGATGTTCATATTGTGGAACTATGGGTTTCAAAAGAGAATTTATTTTTATAAAAGAAGAAACTTTGAAAGAAATTTGTAGATTGATAAAAAATTCAAATTTTAATCCTAGAATAATTTTGGGTGGAGCTGGTGAGCCAACTCTTCACCCGGAATTATTAAAGATGTTGGAAATAATCAGAACTGAATTGCCTAATTTACAAATTCAATTGATAAATAACGGTTTTTGGATAAATAAAAATGGATATTCTTTTATAAAAGAATTGTTAAATTTTGTAAACGATGTAGCCATAGATGATTATGATTCAAACATAAACAAAGAGGAATTGAAAAAATTTATTTTAGAATTTGAAAAGGAGAAAAATGAAAAAGTAAAATTTGAAACTCTTGAAAGTGGAGTTTCATTTTATGCTGAAAAAAATCCGAAGAAAAAAAGGGTATTAATAATCCCAGCTATAAATGAAACGCAGGATTTGAAATCAAGAAAATTTTCAAATCATTGCGGGGCAGGTTTACCTCACTCAAAAAAGTATAATAATAAAATTTGTACAATGATTTTCCGGGATATGATATTCAGATGTGATGGCAATATTCCAATTTGTTGTGATGATTTCAGAGGTGAATATTTGGTTTGTAATATTCTTAAAGAAAAATTTGAAAAACTTGAAGATGTTTGGAATGCACCAAGATTAGTTTCAGCAAGAAAAATCTTAAAATATAAGGGAAGGAAATATATTCACCCTTGCGATGTTTGTACCTCGCAAAATATCCGGGAAGGATTTTTGCCTGAAATTTCTGAACCTACAGAAAAAGATTTTGAAATTGTTAGACAAAAAAATGAACCAATTTATGAAATTGTAAAACGTGATTGGGAATTACAAGAAGAAGATAATGGAGCATTATTTGATTTTGAGGAGTAGAAATATGGATGAATTATTTGATTTTGAAGAAGTTATTGAAATTGAAAAATTTGAAGATTGGGTAAAAACTAATTTTAAACAGGCTGATTATAGAATAGCTATTGCTACATATAAAAGACATGAATGTTTGAAAAATAAAACTTTGAAAATCTTGAAAGAGAAAGGAATTGACTATAAAAGAATTGATGTGTTTGTCGCAAATGAAGAAGAAAAGAAGATTTATGAAAAAACTTTGGAGCCGGGAACTTATTCAAAAATAATTGTGGGAATTTTAGGTGTTTGCAATATCCGAAATTTTATTCAAAATTATTATCCTGAAGGGCAATTTGTAGTAAGTCTTGATGACGATGTTTATAAAATTCAAAAATATGTTGATGAAAAAACTTTAGTTGATTTGACTAATTTGAATGAATTTATTTGTTATGCTTTTTATGTTGCAGAAAAATTGAAAGTTCATTTTTGGGGCGTTTATGGAGTCAGTAACCCTTATTTCATGGATAATTCAATTGCTATGGGGTTGCGATATTTGGAAGGTTCATTTTTTGGAACAATAAATACGTTAGATAAAAGAATGAATTTGACAAATAATTATAAAGAGGATTTTGAAAGAAGCATCAGAGCTTATTTGCTTGACGGAAATGTAGCAAGATTTGATTTTGTAACATTTGAATCTAATTTTTGGACTGAACCCGGCGGATTACAATATGATGGAAATAGAACTTCAGAAAACGAAAGAAAGGATGCCGAATATTTGATAAATTTATTTCCTCAGGTTTGTAAACAAAATACTGCGAAAAAAGATAGATTTGAAGTGAAATTGGTAGAACAAAGGCCTGAATATAAAGCTAGTTCAAAAAAGCGAATTACTTGGAGTGATTAAAATGAATATAAAGAAAGTTGTTTTTGTAGGGGCTCACCCGGATGATATAGAACTTTCCTGCGCCGGATTGATTAGAAATCTTAGAGGAAAGGGTGTTGAGATTTTTTGTATAATTGGCTCTTGGGGGAATTACGGTGGAAATGTAGAACAGAGAATTGTGGAACAAGACAAATCTTTTACAGCACTTGGTATTAAAAGACACGAAAATTTGAATTGGCAAGACACTAAAATTTCAATCGATGGAGAAAATATAAAAACAATAGAGGAAATAATTTCAAGAGAAAACCCGGATTTGATTTTCACTCATTATCCGGAAGACACCCACCAAGACCATAGAAACATAGCGGAAATGGTAAAGTCAATTTGCTATCGGAAAAATAAAAACCTTATTTATTTTGATAGCAATAGCTCTCTGAAATTTTCTCCGAATTATTATGAAAAAATAAATTGGGAAGAAAAGAAATCAATTTTGGAAATATTTCAGAGTCAGACCTCACGTTCAAAAATTATTGAAAGAGCTGAAATGAAAGCTAGAAATCATGGAATGTTTTCAGAAACAAATTTTTCTGAAGGATATTATATTGAAAGGATGGTAAATTTATGAATGAAAAAAAACTTTGCTATGCGTTGGTTTATACCGGAAGCAATGAAAAAATTTTGGCTAGGACAATTTTATTTTGGGAGCTTTTACGAAAAGTTACAAAAAAAAGATATTTGGGTCATAACTGACACAAAAGACAATCTTGAAAAATTGAAAAAATTCACTAACGAAAATTTTTGTTATTTACCGGATAATACTGAAAAATATTCATTCAATCGCACAAAAAGATACCCAAATATTTATATGAAATTTTGTATTTACGAACTTAAAAAATTTGGATATACTCATGTGATTTATATGGATAGCGATATGTTTGTTAATTTTGAACTTGCTAAAAAATTGTCAATTATTGAAAAGCATATTGTTACAAATGTTTTTGGGTTTGGTGTGGGAAGATACGACCGAAAAATTATTTGCAAGGAAAATGGGCTTCCAACAATTCACATAGCTGGTTGCATTGTAGCCAATATTGAAAAAGATATTTCTGATATGTTTTTATCTTATGACGGAAAAACACCTTTGCGTTCAGCAGATGAAGATTTAATTGATGAATTTGCGAAAGAACATTTGGATGAATTACAAGACCTTCCAGTTGGTTTAGTTTCACAGAGTGATTTGTTGAGAGATTTTACCGTGTTTTATCATACGGGCGGTTTACTTTGGTATTCAGCTTTAGCTAGTAGAAAAGACAAAACTGATTGGAATAGATACAAAGAACTTTGCGAAATGATAGAACTTGAAAAGTAATTAAAAAACCACGCTAGAACGTTCATAGCATTGCTCTAACGTGGTTTTAATTAATAAATTGATAAATTAGTCAAACAAGCTAAAAGACCCACCAAATTTCAAAGATTTGAGTGGGTTTTTATTTTTAGAAAAAAAATTAAAAAATTATTAAAAACCTCTTTACTTTTTTTATAAGTTAGTTTATAATCAATATTGTAAGGTTAAGAAAAGACCTTGCAAGGAAGGTTTATATGAAATATGTTGTGGAAATGTTAGTGAACGGTGAATGTAGATTGATAAAAATTGAGGAGTAGAAAAAATGAAGAAATATATTTTGGAACAGTTTGTAAAAAAATACGAAGGTAAGCGTGGAATTTGCTGTGGTATAAATTATGTTGATGGCGACCATGATACAATGATGAACGCTAGTTGCTCTCAGATTGTATCTTGGATAAATCAAAAAGGAAAAAAAGTGGCTTTTATAGCTTTCAAATAAATGGTTTTCTAGTTTTCCGATAAAAAAGAGAAATCTTGTTGGTGATTTTCTTATAATTTATATTAAAGGGATAAATATGAATAAAATAGCGGTTGTGGATTTGTCTTGGGTCATGCACCGATACAGACATGCCTATGAGCAATTTTCTTGTATAATTAACGGTGAAAGAATTCCAACTGGGCATATTTATGGTACATATCATTTTGTTAAGGATTTAAGTGAAAACTATAAAAAAGTTATCCTTGCAGTTGATTCTAGCCCAACCTTGAGAAAAGAGATATTACCCACATACAAATCAAACCGACATAAGGAAAGCCCGGATAAATTTCAGAGCTACAATATTCATAACGATTTGAATGATATTCTGATAGTCTGCACCTCATTTGATAATGTTTTCTATGTAAAAGAAGAATGTTTTGAAGCTGATGACATAATTGGAACTTTAATCAAGAAAGCCGATGAAGATTGGGATTTTTATTTTTGCGATAACGACATATTGCAGAACATCGGTGTATATAATCTCTGTGTTTCAGCCGGGAAAGAATTAAAAGTTGGTGAGATTGTCAGCCGGAAAGAATATATTTTGAAGAAATATGAATTGGATTTGGATTATTTGCCGATTCTTTGGAAAGTCATAAAAGGGGATAGTGGTGATTGTATCCCTATAGGCATAGAGCGTTTCCCAACTAAAATCCTCAAGGAACTTTGCAAAGATAAAGTATTTGATAGCAACGATGTTTCTTTTGAGGACTGTATAAAAGTTCTAAAATCTTATAATAACTATACACCAAAAATAAAGGAATCAATCAATAAATTAGGTGATAAAAAGAGCGAGCTATATGAGAAATTAAGGCTGAACTATCTTCTTGTAAAACCTATGTACATTGAGAAGATAAAGAGACGGAAAATGGAAGGCGATATAAAATCAATTTTCAGAAAGTTTAACATAAAAAATATTTAGGGTTAGAAATGAACTTTGAAAAACTATTCCGGGATTATAATGTTAAATATTCTCTGAAAATCAATCGTGGGTGGGTAAACTGTAACTGCCCTTACTGCGATACAAAATCAACATCTTTCAACCTTGGGTTTAATCCGGCTGGAAATTATTATCATTGCTGGAAATCAAAGCATAATTATCCAATAAGACAAGTTTTATCAACCTTGTTAAATGTCTCAGAAAGTTCTATTGATAATATACTTATAGATTATCAGGGAGCAGGTGAAACTTTATCGGAAAAGAAAACTTCAAATGTAAAATATTTGGAACTCCCAACAAACACATTCACTAAGGCTGAAAGAAAGTATCTGAAAAGCCGGGATTTTGACCCGAAATATTTATACAAGAAATATCGTGTTGTAGGTGGTGGGATAGATGGTGATTGGAAATTCCGCATAATTATCCCGGTATATTATCAGGGGCAACTACTATCTTGGACAGGCAGAAGCATTTTATCAAAGGAGAAATTAAAACAATTAGATATACCTAGATACAAGAATCTCAGTATTGAAAAATCAGTAAAGAACATAAAGGAGCTTTTCTTCAATATTGATAATTGTAAATCAGACACAGTAGTTTTAACAGAGGGTGCATTTGATGTTCTCAGGTTTGATGGAAATGCAATATGTAGCATGGGAACGGAACTAACAGAAAGTCAGATAAATCTTTTGGCTAGTAGGTTCAGAAAGATTTTCATATTGTTCGATAATGAGCCGGAAGCACAGAAAAAGGCAAGGAAATTTGGCCTTCAACTTTCCTCAATCGGAATAGAGGTGGAAGTTGTAAATGCTTATGAGGATTTTGGGAAAAATGATATGGGTGAGTGTATCCGGGAAGAAATTGAGATTATCAAGAAAGAATTAGAAATTTTTTAATTTTTTTCTAAAAACCACTTTACTTTTTTTATAATATAGTTTATTATTATAGATGTAGGGAAGAGAAAGCCCTAAAGGAGTAAACTATGGAAAAGAAATGTTGTATTTGTGGAAAAGAATTTATTGGTATTGGTAATAACGCAGAGCCTATAAGAAAAGGCGTTTGCTGTGGCAACTGCAACGCAAAATTTGTTATTCCGGGGCGGTTGTTTCCAATAAAAATGAATAACCCAATTTCTTATGAGGTAGCAAGAACTAGAAAAGAATATCTTGGTATTACATCCGAGCTTAAAAAAAGGAGTTTTGAACGCTTTGAAATAATACCTTATATGACTGTCTACAGTAATATTGAGACTGAAGAAAAAGTTGTTGTTTGTATAGTCTAGGGTTAAATCTCACCTCATTTTATTTTGGGGTGAGATTTTCTTATAATATAAATAGAGGTGGGGGGAAATGAAAATCATTAAGAAGGGGAATGTTTATAAAAAAGCCGGATGGTGGAAAGAGAACGAATATGATATTTGTAAAATGATGTGTTTTGTTCTCTTCATTTTGAATTTAGTTATGATTAGGCTGATATTTTGGTGAGAATATGATTAAGATTGAGAAAGAAATTGATGACTACGCTGTTTGTCATAATTGTTGGAAAAAGAAAGATGTTAAAAGAATAATTATCAAATATGATGGTTTGAATCATATCGTGCCCTTATGTAAAAAATGCAGAAAGATTTTATTTGAAAAACTCAAAACTGAATTTCTGGGGAGTTCTTATGATGAAAAATAAGTGTAAAATTTGCGGAAAGTACAAGATGCTTGAAAAGGAAGTCGGGAAGAAAAATTTAGGGATTTCAGATGAAATTGAAATTTCACTTTTTCGTCTTTGGAAATGGTGCAAGATGAATAATAATTGGTGCAGGAATATAGCCGGGAAATGCGGTGAGGTTATTTCTGAAAAAGAAAAACTGGAAGTTGAGTTTGAAGAAAAGCAAGGATTTGATTTCAAGATGACGATGGAGGATGAAATATGAACGATATAAAGAATTTGAGTTTTGACGAAAGAGCCAAACTTTTCAAAGAAGCTGTGATAAAGGCTGAGAAAAGATATGGAGTTTCAATTCAAGCTGGTTATATAAATTCATATGACGATTCAGAAAATTTATTGATTCAAGAATACAACGATTGCGAAGTGATAAATGAGGTGTATTTCAACACTTTGAAGAAAGAACTATAAAGGAGTAAAATATGAAATTTTCAACAATTTGTAAGGTATTAAAGAAAATAGCTTCAATCTCAGGAACAAATGAGAAAATCGCTTTGATTAAGTCTATTGAAGATGATGGTTTGAAAGAAGTCTATAAATGGCTTTTTGATAACTCAAGAATTTCCGGGATAGCAGAAAAGAAATTTGAAAAAGATTATGGCTTTGAACTCGCCGGAGATTTTACAACCTGCGACCAGAAAACAATTCAAGATGTATTCAGATATTTGGATTGTCATCATACAGGGGCAGGAGAAGATGTAATTGAAATAAAGGATTTAATGGACAAAATCTGTAATAATGATGAAGAAAAAGAAATCTTCAAGAAAATCGTCTGTAAGAATCTTCCACTGGGCGTAGATTCTAAGACAATCAACAAATGTTTTCCGGGCTTAATTCCGACATTTGATGTGTGTCTCTGCGATAAATACTATGACAATCCTGAGCTTGTAGACGGAAAGAGGGAATTCGCTATCAGTACAAAAATTGACGGTTGTCGTTGTATTGCAATAAAGGAAGACGGAAACGTCAGACTGATTTCAAGACAGGGAAAACCTTGGATTGGTTGTAAAGAAATTGAAGAAGCAATCAAAAATCTACCAATAAATAATTTTGTCTTTGATGGTGAAATTACAATAAAGGATTTTATGAAATATCCTTCAAAAGATGTTTATAAAATGACTACAAAAATTATCAGTACTAAAGATGAAGAAAAGAAAGGTGTTTGTTTGAATGTCTTTGATTTTATGAAATTAGATGAATGGAATAGAAAGATATGTGATTTCAATTTAAGAAATAGATATTATTTCTTAAATAAATTATTTGAAAATAATAAATCAAATGCTTTATATCTTGTACCAAATATTTATGTTGGAAAAGACGTTTCTCAGATAGAAAAATTGATGAAAGGAATTGTCCGGGAAGAAGATTGGGAAGGATTAGTCATTAAATTCACAGATTCAAAATACGAATGGAAAAGAAGCAAAAATTGGCTAAAGGTAAAAGCCTTTGACGAAATGGACTTGATTGTAAATGATGTAGAGGAAGGAACAAATTCAAATAAGGGGCGGTTGGGCGCTTTAATCTGCGAAATAGAACATCCAAAATTAGGACATATTGAAGCCAAAGTTGGCTCAGGGTATTCCGAAGATGAAAGAATCAGGCTTTGGGATATGAAAAAAGAATTGATTGGAAGAGTGATTTCAGTTCAGTATTTTGAGCAAACCGAAAACACTTCAACACATATAAAATCGTTGAGATTCCCGGTATTTTTGGAATTGAAAGAGGAAGGTCAATTGCCTAATAATTAAGGAGGAAAGAAATGAAATTTGACAAGTCAGAGATTTATACTGCAGTAGATGCTGAAGAGCTGGAAGAAGGTGATGTGGTTTTAGTTGGTGACGCATTAGATGAGCTTCAAGAGTATGCAATGTCCAATGAAAGCGCCAAAGAAATTAAGACTATACGCCCATCAACTGAGCCGTGTCGGTTTGAGACTAATGAAGGTGTTTATATACTAGCCTATCTCATTGCTAAGCATGACGACCCGTACAAGGAGTTCAAGAAGGCGCAGGCAGATGGAAAGAAAGTGTGGTTCCTGTACGGTGATGGGAAGTGGCATGCTAATACTTTCTGCGACTTCACAGAGCCTGTAGACCGCTATTCCCTTACTCCACCATCTGTTACGGAGTACAAAGTGTTTTTAGACGACCACTTTGTATTCACCAGTAGAGAAGTCCCAGAATGGGCAAAGCACGTGTATTTCACTTCAACAGATATGAAGACTGCTTTTGGATGGTGTACGGAGCACAATAAGTTTGCGGATGTAGCAAAGGCTTGGGAAGAAGGGAAGCAGATACAGTACTTAGACGATGTTAAAGGATGGTCTGACTGCGAACCAGATTGGAATGTAGATTTGCAGTATCGTGTTAAACCCGTCATTCTCAAATGGACGGACTTGAAGTGCGGTGATGTTATTGTTAAGGGTAAAGATGCTGCCCTTGTTACATACATAGATGGTAATGATACGGACAACATGCACATTTATGCTGGAACATGGTGGATTAGTGACGATGATTTGAAGAATTGGGAGAAGGTAGAAAATGACTAAGGATGAATTAAGAGCGGAGCCAAGAGAAGAAGTATTTATTGATAAAACACAATTATTCTACCCAAAAAATCAGTAAAAATTAGTAGATAACTAGATGAAAATCTATTAAAATTATTAAAAATTATTCGATTTTGGATGGAAATTATGAATAAAAAAGCAAAGAATTCACCATTAGTAAACAAAAATGAAATTCTTCTAGAAGTTCCTAGCGAGTATATTTCAAGCAAGGAACTCACCATAACAGAAGCGAGGAAACTGCTCCCGGAAAATCTAAAGCACCTTGAACTAAATCCAAGAGAATACAAATTTTTAGCCGTATATTGCAGTAATAATTTTGACGCAGTTGAGGCTGTAGAGAAAGCCGGATATGTGGAAAGAACTCACGCAAAATACAGGGCAATAGCATACTCACTCCTGCAAAGAAAAGAGATAGTTGAGGGCATAAGAATCTTCATAGATACAGTCATTCAGCCATATAAGGATAGGCTTGAACTAGAGCTATTAAATATATATTACCGAAGAGCAACATATGACATCGCAACCTTTGTAGACAAAAACAATAATTTCTTGCCTATTAAAGAAATAGACAAGGAATGGAGGTGCTGCATAGATGGAATAAAAAACACAAAATATGGCTTTGAATACACATTACCAAATAGGGATTTAGCGCTCCAAGCCTTATATAAATTTGTAACAGGTCAGGACATGAATACAAGTACAATATTACCGGAAGAAGCACAGAAAAAAATGAAAATAATATTCAATAATGTCCTAAAAATAAACGCAAACATTAAGCCTAAGAATATTAAAAAAATGAAGAAATCCCAGGAATAAAAGAAATGATAGAAGATGTAATATTGAGCATAATATTATCGATATTGGGCTATATATTCGTAGCTTTTGAGTTATTGATATTGAAAGAATTAAGAGAGAATTGTAATGAATATGAGGATAAAAAAGGGTTAGAAAAAGATGAAGAAAAGAGGACTGTATAATTTGTTATGTAAAACTGACAATATTTCAGCAAATAAAATCTTATAATAAAATGTAAGGGGAAACGAAAATGATAGGCTTTCAAGTTGAAAATGAGATTGAGAGAAATATGAATAAAAATGGAACAACTGAAGTTACTGGAAATTGGGAAGGTTTTCACCCTATAGAAAACAATTTATCAAACTCTCAGGAAAGTATTATTGAGATTTGCGATAGTATGAAAGACCTGCTTTTGTATAAAAATCAAAAGTATGGAGATTCAGCACTTCACCCAAACAATATCTTTTACAAGGGTGATTCAACAAACTCAATTAAAATCCGGCTAGACGATAAAATTGGGCGAATTAAGAATTGTGAAGAAACACGGATAAATGATGTTGCTGATGTAATCGGGTACTGTACTTTGCTTTTAATTTCAGTTGGTGCTTGCAAAGAAGATATTGAGAGATTAAAGGACTAATGAAATGGAAAATGGATTCAAGAAACAGGAAATCAAATGCTGTTTCCTTTGCAAACATTCGGTATCAAGAACTCAGGTTTGTTTGACCTGCGAAAATAAAAAAGCATGGATTAAAGAAACTAGCGTTGAGCCAGTTTCAGTCTGCGATTATTTTGAGAGGAAAGAAAAATGAAATCATGGTATGATGACATTGACGCTGCGACATTGCAGAGAATTAAGACTTATTCAGCCTTCAATGACCCTGCGAGCAAGAATCTTATGATGCAAACAATGTATGAATATCGGGAAAAAGAAATTCAGGACTTCAAGGAAACGAATCATGAGCTTGCTGAAACTTGCATAGCAAGAAAAAAACATATTGAGGAGCTAGAAAAAGAAAATGAGCAGCTTAAACAGAAGCTAAGGAAATATATTAATGAACATTCTAATTAAAATCGTAGGCTTTTTGGCTTTGAGTTATTGGCTTGGGTTTATTATCTCAGTTGGTGTTGCAGCTGGGATAAAATCAGCATATAAAGACTTTCAGAAAAAAGGAGAAAAGAAAGATGAAAGTATTTGAATTTGCGGGAGTTATTTTCAACGCTGACAACATTTGTACAGTTCAGAAAGTAACGGTGAGAGCCAATGAAAAAGAGGATGAAAAAATCCAGGCTTTTCAGGTTGTAACTATTGCGGGTGGTATGAATTTCACATTCAAAACAGAAAAAGAGAGAGATGAGAAATTCAGTGAGCTTCTTAAAGTGATGAGGGAACTTTAATATGCAGAAATTTATGCAGAACGGATTTTGTCAGAAAGAAATCTTGGTTGGCTCAAATAAAGGTCAACCTGTCTATGTCAAAGTGAACGTTGTTACTACTAACAAGAAAGTAATAGTTTATGACCTTGAAGGAAATAAGATTGGTCAGGCTGGAGTTATCCGGGAAAAGGATTTTGATTTCAATACCCTTTACCAAATGGCAATAAAACAATCTGGAAAATCAATTCAGGTGGCATAAAATTTAGAATCTAGGGTTCATTTCAACCCTAGATTTTTTATTTTTAGAATCTTATAATAATTTATAAGGAGCTGAAAAATGAAAGAATTTTTTCAGAAAGTTTGGGTGAAAATCGTTGCGTGGGTTTTCATCATTATTGGAACTCTTGTATTGCTTCTTGGTGGTACAGAAGTTGGAGACATTGTGCGTGTTCCTGAGCTTGTCTTTGGAATCGTTGAGGCAGTGGGTGTACTGATTCTGTTCATCCGTGGCTTGCTTCTCAAAAAAGATTCTGCTAATAAGTAGCTGATTTTCTTTCCCATTTTCAGAAGGTTAAAGCCCTATTACAAAGAGCGTTCCCACCTAACTTTCTGAAGATGGGTTTTATTTTTTATTTTGGAGACTTTTGAAAATGGAAATTAAGATTAAAAGAGTTGGAGCCGGAAAACTCCCAGAATATAAGACCGAAGGAAGCGCTGGGGCTGATTGCTACGCAAGATTGGAAAAAGAAATTACAATCAAAGCTGGAAAATCTGAAACAATCCCATTGGGGTTTGTGGTAGAGATTCCGACCGGGTATGAAATGCAAATCAGAGGCAGAAGCGGACTTGCCCGAAAAAATAACATAGATTGTTTCCTTGGAACGATTGATTCAGATTATCGTGGAGAAGTTTGCGCAATCCTTTTGAATAAAGGTCAAGAAGATTTTACAGTAAAACATTCCGACCGAATTGCTCAGGCAGTAATTGCCCCGGTAATAACAGCAAAATGGAATGAGGTTAAAAATCTTTCGGAGACAGAAAGAGGTGCCGGAGGTTTTGGTCATACTGGGGTTTCTGAAGAAAAAAATAAATTTTATGAACCGTTCAAAACTGTAGAAGAAACAGAAAAATTTTTGAATAAATCTGTAATCATTGATGGTAAAGATGAGGGTGTTGTTACTGCAATCAGTACGGAAAGCAAATATGGTGTAAATTGTTTGGTTGTGGAAGTAACTATGAAAAAAGGTAACGCTAAAGAATTATTTTCATCAACTCTCGCATTTAGCAGAATTAAAGTTGATGGACATTGTTTCGGGAAGGAAATAGAATTTGAAAACGATTGAGCTAAGAAGTTTATTGACCGGCACAAAAAGAGAAATTACAATTTCTCATGAGATTGAAAAAGTTTTCAATTGCTGGAAAGAGAAAAGGGCTGGAGAAAATCTTGAGCCTTTAGAAATCTTTTATGCCGGTTATATCTTAGCAAATCCTGCGGTGCGAGATTTGTTCAAGAAATATAGAGGTGAATTGAAAAATTAGACCATTGGCTTGTAGGTCTGGTTTACTCCTTTGCCCTTTAGTCGAGTGTCACTTGGCTAGAGGGTATTTTTTTTAATTTTTTCTAAAAACCACTTTACTTTTTTTATAATATAGTTTATTATTATAGATGTAGGGAAGAGAAAGCCCTAAAGGAGTAAACTATGAACGCCGGAAACAGAACAAAGAAATGGTATAAATACTGCATGGATTCTAATGTATTAGATAGAGCTGGTATGGCAGAGTTACGAATGACAAAAGATGTACCAGGGTACAATTCCGCTATGTATGTCATAGTTGTATTCAGCGTTAATGGTGGAATTGAAGAAACATTAAGCGAGAATACATACAGCAAAGAAGAAATTCTGAGATTGTGGCAAGAATATAAAAACGAATAAATCATCGAGCCAAAGAGTTTGGAAGGAAGGAAACTATGGGAATTGTTAGAATCAATTATGGTGCAAAAAATATCGATGATTTCATCGAGAAATTGCAGAAATACACGCTTGACCCGACATTTGAGAAATACGGAAACTTTATCAAAAAGAATCCGAAATTTCCAATGAATCCTCAGCTGACAAAAGAATACAAAGGCTGGTATACGCTGTTTGGTAATTTCTACGATTATTCAAATGCTTTTTCGATTTATGTCGAAGATGAAAAACTAGCCGGAAAGATTCGCAGGCTGATTAAAAAGAATCAGAAAAGCGAGGAATATCAGAAAGCAAAGAACGAAATTCTTGAGCGAGAAAAGAAACTTTATGAAGCTAGAATCAAAAGATTGAATTCATTTATGAATTAAAAATAGTTTTACTCTTTTACCCTCTGTTATCGTTGATAATGAAGGGTTTTTTATTTTATAAAAATAGCTTATTATAAAAAACATGGATGGAAATGAATATTATTTTAATGACGAGATTCTAAGAGGTCTAATTGATAACCCTCATTTGCTTGGTCATTTAATGGGAAAAGATAAACTAAACCCACTTCATTCGGAATGGATCAAATACTGTTGGGATAGTAATGAGCCAAGGGCTTTGATGGCTTTTCGAGGTGGATATAAATCAACGGCAATAGATGTAGTCGGGATTGTCCGCTGGTGGTTACTTCAGCCCAATGACCGTATTGCTTTAATTAGAAAAAGTTTTAACGATTCTGCAACGGTAATAACAGCCGTTAAACAGGCAATGGAACTCCCTCAGATTAAGGAATTATTCAAGTTTGCGCACGGATTTTACCCAAAAGCAACAATGGCTAAAGAGGGAAAATTAAGATACAATTTCAAGACAACAATCACTCCTGAAGTTAGTCTAACAGCTCATGGTATAGATAGTTCATTGACTGGTATGCACTATGACAAAATTATCTGTGACGATATTATTACATTGAGGGATAGGGTATCAAAGGCTGAGCGAGAAAGAACGAAAGAAATTGTAAATGAATTAGCAACGAACATTATTGACCCTGGAAAAGGAAGCCTTTGGATTGGGACACCGTGGCATAAAGAGGACGCTTGGAGCGAGATAAACAAGTTTGCTGATATAGCAATGTATCCAATTTCTCAGTTTAATTTCTTAGGCGAGAAAGCTATTGAGGAAAAGAAAAAGACAACTACACCGTTCCTTTATGCTGCAAACTATGAGCTGGAGATTAAGAGGGATGAGACAAGCCTATTCTCAGAACCGAATATTGCTGAGGGTTGGGACTATAGCCGGAAAAGCTACGCTCACATTGACTGCGCATACGATGGAAATCATTATTGTGCTTTGACTATAATTTCCCCACTAGATAATGATGACCCGACATTAGCAAAGAAATTTCAAGGTGTTGGTTTCGCTTATCCGGGAAACTGTAAGGCATGGGCAAATGAGGTTGCAAGGCTTTTCAGAAAATATAAATGCCGATTCTTGCTAAATGAAACAAATCCAGACAAAGGCTATTTTGCAAATCAGATGGAAAAATTGGGAGTAAGAACAAAGACCTATGCTGAATCTGAAAACAAGCACATTAAAATCTCAACTAATCTTTATGAATATTGGGATAGGATTTGTTGGTCACCCGATACTGACCCAGAATATTTGAATCAGATAATTGATTATAGGGAAGGTTCAGAGCCGGATGACGCACCGGATAGCTGCGGAACAATATTCAGGGAAATCTGCAAGCCTAACAAATCAAAGTCGAGGGCTTTATGGACATAAAAATAATTCTTTATTTTTTATGGTTTATATTTTATTATAAATAAAAGGAGCTTGAAATGATTTCAAAGTTGATTGCTATTTTAATCGTTTTAATTTTTTTGATTGTAGTTCTCATTCTAGGTATTAAAATCAAGAATGAAAAGATTGAAAGACTTGAAAAAGAAATTGATAAAAATGGTGAAGATATTCAGTATTTGGAAACAAAAAATGAATTTCTGCTAAACGAATTAAAAGTTGAGAAGGAGCACAACAGTGAATTGGCTAAAAAACTTTCTGCTATCTCTAATATGTCTATTGATGATGTTCTTCATGAGTTGCAGAACAACAAGAACAGTTGAAAAGACAGTCTATTATATTCCGAAAGTAGACTGGCCCGAATTTCCTGAACTTGGGGAATATGAAAAGATTGACGGTGGGAAAATTGCAACCGATGAAGAATTTTTCCGCCAGTTGTTGGCTTTCAGAGAAATTTATGAAAGCGAAAGAGATAAATACAACGAAAAGAAAATGAAGTTGGAGGAAAACGAAAATGAAAAATAAATTAACACTTCAGGACATCGAATCAAAAATCAAAGATAAAAAATTCACAATTCTTGAAGATGGAAAAACAACTATTTGTAATATTTATCTTGAAAATGGATTCACGGTTAGAGGGGAAAGCGCCTGCGTGGACGTTTCAAATTTCAATAAAGAAATCGGCGAGGAAATAGCTTTCAAAAACGCTAAAGAAAAGATTTGGGTTTTGGAAGGTTATTTGCTTCAAGAAAAACTATATCAATACAAATTAAGAGGTGAAGAAAAATGAGTGATATTGCATTTTGGTAAAATAAATGATTATTGAATAAAAGGACAGAAAATAAATCTGTCCTTTTTTATTTATAAAAATCTCTTTTATTTTTTAGATTTATAAATTATTATATCCGACAAGAGGTCAACTGTGGACGATATAAGAATCAAGAACATAATCAAGAATGACGGCTGGGTGAATCTCTTTTCCGGGTTGGGAACAAAGGCGGATAAAAGGAAATCTACAAAAGCCAGACCAAATGGATTCCTCATGGATGTAGAGCTGGAGACAATCTATGCTGACGACGGGCTTGGTGCCAGGGTCATAGACCTTCTACCGGAAGACATGATGAAGCAGGGCTGGCACTACAAATTTGATTCAGAGAAAGATGGATTTGAGGAAAAATCAAAAGTATATGACGAAGTATTCAAAGTAATCGGGGCAAACAAAAAAATTACTCAGGCTTTGAAATGGGCTAGACTTTACGGCGGTTGCTTAATACTTCTTGGTGTATTCGATGGTGACGATTTAAGTGAGCCTTTGAATTTACGGAAAATCAAAACATTTGAGAATCTGAAAATTATTCCTAGAAATAATGTAATGTATGGGACTATGGAATGGCAGATGAATCCTCAGCTTCCGCATTATGGACAGGTTGAATATTATCCGGTAACTTTCTATGTTGGAAGGCAGTGGAAAGTGCAGAGGGTTCATCACACTAGGGTAATTGAGCTACATGGAATTGAAATTCCATCTTCTGAGGCTAGTATAATTCCAATGGAATTCCGCTATTGGGGAATTTCTGTTTTGCAGAGGGTTCAGGATAGGTTGAAGGATTTGGGAATCAGCTTTGGTTCATTATCAAATCTTATGCACGAATTAAGCATTGGAAAATATAAGTATAAGGATTTGGCGGATATTATGGCGAGCGAGGGCGGTGAGAAATTAGTTCAGAATCGTCTGCAAGCTATGGACATGATGAAGTCAACTTTTCATTCTATCCTTATGGATATAGATGAAGATTATGTTAGAGATACCTTGTCATTTGGAGGTGTTTCCGATGTACTCTATCAGTTTATGATACTCACTTCTGCCTGTACTGGCTATCCTATGACTAAATTGTTTGGAATATCGCCGGGTGGATTAAACAGCACTGGCGATTCAGACATGTATCAGTATTATGATATGGTTAGAGCTAAACAGCAAACAGAGCTTCTACCGATTATTGAGAGATTAGTTCACATTATCTCTGAATGGCAGAATATCGAGGAGCCAAAGATTGAGTTTAATCCTTTGGAGCAAATGACCGAGAAAGAACAGGCTGAGCTTGAAGAAAAGAAAGCGAATACTGAATACAGAAAGATGGAGACCTATCAGGGATATATTGATATGGGTATTATGACGCCGGCTATGGTTGAGGAACTAGAATTTGGGGAAACTCTAAAAGAAATTGCGAAAAAAGTTGGAGAGCCTGAGAGAGAGCTTCCAGAGGTGGGTGAGTAATGCAGACTTGGGGAACTGTAATTTCAATTGTTAGTGGTTGTTTGACATTAATTGCCTTGGTAACTATTTTCATTAAATTAGGCAGAGAAAAAGGAGTTAATGAAACAACTCTCAAAGAAATGAGGAAGGATATTGACCAAAATGCTGGCGATATAAATAATTTAGGACAAAAAGTAAATTCCATGCAGATTGAAAATGTTAAGCTGATTTCCACATTATCGTCAGACTTGGGATGGATTAAATCATCGCTGGTTGATATAAAGGCTGAAATTCAGAAAAAAAGTGAGGGCTAAAATGAGTAGTGACGCTGAAAAACTTATTGAAACTATTGAGAAAGATTTAGGTGTTAAACTTGATAAAGGCAAAATGGAAATGAAGCCGGAAGAAAAGAAAGAATACAACAAATGGAAATCAAGACGCTGGCTGATTACACTTTGGTCAATGATTATGGTATCAGCCTTGAGTGTTCTAGGAATTATTTTCAGTAACGATTCCTATGTTCCATTGGCTACCACTTTGGTTGCAATTCCGGTTGGTTTTGTATCTCTTGAAACTCTCAACAAAAAACACATGAATAAAGAGGAATAAATAAATGGCTGGAATGTTGCTTGAAGATTTTGTTAAAAAATATAACGGAAAAAAAGTTGACTTTGATAACGCTTTTGGTGCTCAGTGTGTTGACCTTGCCCGGCAGTATTGGAAAGAAGGGCTTGGAATCTCAGAGCATACCGGGGCTTGTTCTACAACTGGAGGGGCAAAAGACTTGTACCTTGATTATGAGAAAATGCCGTTGGAAAAGAAATACTTCAACAAGATTCCAAAGAATAAGGCTTTTATTGCGGGTGACACTCTCATTTGGAATTCTACTGAGAAAAATCCCTATGGGCATGTAGCAATCTATCTTGGGAAACTAGATAATTCATTCATCGTATTTGAGCAGAACGGATTTGAGCAGAACGGTGCTAAAATTACAATCCGGGGAAAAGATAATTTGCTTGGTGCTTTGAGAAAGAAATAAAAAAAACGGCTAGAAACAATCTAGCCGTTTTCTAGTTTTTTATCGGAAAACTAGAAAACCGGGATTTTATTTATTTTATTTCATCAAAGATTTTCTGAATCTTATCACAAGTAAGAAGAAAATCATCCTGAGCCAAACAACCTTTAATTTTATCACCGTTTGGATTTTTCTCAAAAACCAAAATGTATGAAGCACCTTGATATTTTTTCAGATAAAATTCTTTTGTTTCATTTTCTTTGAATCTGATACAAACACCCTCATTGAAAATCTTAGCCATCTGTTTAATTGTCATAGTTTACTCCTTTAGGGCTTTTTCTTCCCTACATCTATAATAATAAACTATCTTCTAAAAAAAGTAAAGTGATTTTTAGAAAAAATTAAAAATTTTTATATCTTTATAAATTAAAAAAAATAATTTATTATAAAAACATGCAGATTAGAAACGAAACTGAAATACAGCTTATGAAGATTCTCTATAAAACTCAGAAAAAGAAGCCGACAAAAAATCTGACTTCAAAGAGGGCATACCCATTCGGTATTGAGAATGAACTCTACAGAAAACTAAAGGGATTTTTCAAACCATTAACCGATTATGTCAACAAATATCTTAGTGAGAATTTAGAGAGTTTACTCAGATGGGATTCAACAGAAATCCGGCTAGACACTATTCCTGGAGATAGCTTCAGAAATATGATTTACAGCCTTGAGAATTGGCTATCAGTCTACATGCCGGATATTTCAGACTTGCCCGCAGATTCAAATAATAATGTAATACTAACTTCATTGGGAAAGACCGCTGATGAAGCTAAGAAATTTGGCGATAAAGAGTTTACAAGGATTATTGAAAAAGGAATTCATGTGAATCCACCAATATCTAGCCCATGGTGGGAAGATATGAAAAATAGTTGGGCTGAGGATAATTACACACTCATAACCTCAAACGCAAAGAAATATGTGTCCCAAATAAATACACTTACTGAGCAGGCAATAGTCAACGGACTTTCTCCGGCTAAACTTAAAGAGCAGATAAAGAAAGCAACAGAAAGTCTCTCAGATAAACACTGCAAATTGCTTGCTAGAGACCAGATGGGAAAATTGAATGGACAGATAACCGAAGCTCAAATGCAGGAAGTTGGGCTTGATTTATATGTTTGGTCAACGGCTTATGATGACAGGGTTAGGGATAGTCACGCACTGATGGAAGGTTTGCTTTGCAGATGGGATGACGCTTCAGTTTATTCTTACGATAACGGAAAAACTTGGGTTGCTAGACCTTCCGGGGCTGTTCAATTACATCCGGGTCAGGATATTCAGTGCCGTTGCGTTCCACTTGCCTTTTACCCGGAACTTGAAGCTGAAGTGCAGGGTGTTTCTTTGAAATCTGTTACTGAAGATTTACCTGATGTTCAAGATTTACCACAATTTCAAAACGAAGATAAAATAACAATAAATGATATATTTCAAGAATTAAATTTACAAGAGAACAGTTGGACTGGTAAAAATCCTTTACCTAAAGGAAGTGTTGATGAATTTAAAGAGTTTCAAGAAAAAATAGGATACACGATAAAAAAAGAAGATGGGTTCTATAAAAACGTTGATGTTGATGAATTATATACTGTTCAAGATTATATCATTCCAGCGAATATTAAAAATGTTTTTGAAAATAAAGAAAAAATATTTTCATTGGATGGGAGTGGATATAAAAGTGACCCAATTATTGTTATAAAAATAAATAAAAAAAATTATATTATTGAAGGAAATCATAGAGTTGTTGTGGCAAAAATGTTAGGAATTAAGAAATTGAATGTAATGTATTATCAAAAATAATTCTTTACTTTTTTTTATTTATACTTTATAAATAATTAAGTATGAAGTTGAGCGATTATCAGATAAACGAAATTAAGAAAGCGTGCGAGGGCGTTGAATATGGTTCGGTAACAATAAAGATGAACTCAACGCTTGAGCATATTGACCTAGTTATTGATAAGCAAATCCGGCTAAAGTCGGAGCCAACAAAACCGCCACTGCTGGTTGTAGATAAAAAATATAATTAGGTTGAGAATTGCTGACTGAAAACAGAGGCAAGCCCAAAGAAAACCGGGCTTGCCTTTTTTTTTATTTTATCGAGGTTTGAAATGAAAGAAACTAAAAAAGATTTGAAGCGATTCGATAACATTGATAATTCCCAGTGGATGACTATTCCCTTTGAGAGAACAAACGAAGGCTTTCTCAAAGGGCGTGCAATTGTAACATCAATTGGCGTTTTCACTTATAAGAGGGCGGATGGAACAGTTCAGCGTGAGTTAAGACTTCCTGAAGAGGTTTTCTCACTTGATACTCTCAATTCAATGAAATTAAAGCCAGTAACTCTGAATCATCCAACCGAATTGGTAACTCAAGATAACGCAGACAAACTTCAAGTTGGAAGTCTTGGTGATAATCCTTCTTGGACGAAAGAATGGCGTGACAGAAGCTGGAAAGAAGTTACAGACGGAATCAACTGCGCCATTGATATGATTATTACCCGGAAAGACGCTATTGACGCAATCCTGAATGGAAAGCAGGCGCTTTCAATGGGTTATACTTGCGATTTGGAAATGGCAGAGCCGGGAGCTACTTGGTGCGGAATTGAGTATGATTTCATTCAGCGAAATATCCGTTATAATCATTGTGCGGTTGTAGATTCTGCAAGAGCCGGAGATAACGCAAAAATAGAACTTCGGGCGGACAGTGAAGATGCTGTCCTTGAAGATATTATGGTAACAAAAATCGATGGAGGTACCAAAATGGGTTTGAAGAAAATCAAACTGGACGGCATCGAATATGAAGCAGAAGAAAGTGTAATCAAAGCCCTCAACGCTGAGAAAGCGCGCGCTGACGCTGCCGAAAACGATGCTTGCGAAACAAAGAAAGCGATGGACAAAAAGGTTGCTGACATGGAAAAGAAAGTAACTGAATTTGAAAAGCGCATTTCTGAGTTGGAAGCAGAGAAAGACACTGCCAAGGAAAAGGCTGACAGTGCAGAGAAGGAACTTGAAGAGCTTAAAAAGACTTCAATGGATTCAAAGAAAATGGATGAAATGGTCAACGCTAAAATCGACCTTCTTCACAATGCTGAAAAGGCAGGTGTTGAGGTTAAGAGTGATATGGCTGATTCAGACATTAAGAAAGCTGTCATCGCAAAGGTTTTCCCGAATGCAAAATTTGACGGAAAAGATGAAGTGTATGTTCAGGCACGCTATGATGCAACAATCGAAATTCTTGCAGAGCGGGCTGACAATAAGAGCAGACAGTTCACTTCAGACCTTCCGCCTGTTGAGCACGCTGACGAAAATGACGCAAGAGAGCGTATGATTCAGCGCTTGAAGAATCATGGAAAAGAGGAGAAATAAATATGAATCTGTATGGACTTCTTTCAGATGAAAAAGCCATGGCTGGTATGCTTTACGGTTTGAATCCTAAAACAATCGTATCTATTCCGGCTGGCGAGAATATCAAATACGGCAATGGTGTTTTCTTGAACGGAGACAAGACTGCAGTTGTTGCTGGAAAATACAACAATCATGCAGTTGTTGACCTTTCAGCTTACACTACAGCAAGCAAGGATATTTCCCTGACTATCAATGAAATAGCCGTTACAGCTACAACAAGCGGAACTATCGCAGACGATGTAGCCGCAATTGTTGCTGACATTACGGACGATGTAGAGGGTGTTACAGCTGTAGCCGGAACAGGCGCTGACGCTGGAAAAATTACGCTTTCTTCAGACAGCGGAAAAGACCTTGAGATTGAGCTTGTCTATGACGGTTCAGATGTAACTTCATCAAAAGTTACTCTTTCTTCAGATTGTGTTTATGCTGGTGTTTCAGTATTCCACCAGAACGCATTCTTGACTGTCCGTGGCTTGTATGTAGAGACCGAAACCGTGAACATCATGGAAAAAGGCTACATTTATGTAGCACTTGCTTCAGATGTAAACCCGGTAATTGGTGCAACAGCTTATGTTACATCAGCCGGAACTTTCACAACAGAAAGCTCAGGAAATACGCAGGTTGGCGTATTCAAATCAGTAAAAGAGACAGGAAGCAATAACGATGCTATTGCCCTTGTATCTCTTGACTAAGTAATAGGAGAAGGAAAATGGCATTCACTAGCAATAATCCTGTACGGCTTGATTCAAATGAATCTGCTTTTTTTGACCGTGAGCTGGCGTTCGTAAAGTCTAAGACCTATGACGCAAAACTCGCTGAACTTAAAGGATTGATGTTGATTCCAATCTCAACAGAAGCTGGAGCTGGTGTCAACGAGATTGTATATCAGCAGTATCGTGGCGTTGGCTTTGCTAAGGTTATCGCTGACTACGCAAAGGACTTCCCGAGGGTAGATGTCTATGGTGAGGAACAGTCAGTCAAAGTAAAGGGCATTGGCGATTCATACGGATATTCTATCAAAGAAATTCGTGCTTCTCAGCGTGCCGGTAAAAACCTTGACCAGCGCAGAGCAATGACAGCCCGCCGTGCTCATGATGAACAGATGAACAAGATGGCTTTGAAGTCTGACCCGGTAAACGGTACAAATGGACTTCTTGACTATCCGGGAATCACCGAAGTCACATTGCAGGCTGACGGAACAGGTTCACTGAAAACTTGGGCTTCAAAGACCGCTGACCAGATTGTTCGTGATATTAACGACATGGTCAATGCTGTTATGGAACCGACTTCAGCACGAGAAGTTCCTGACACACTCTTGCTTCCAATCGCTCAGTACAACGATATTGCAACACGAAGAATCGGTGAGGCTGGCGAAAAGACTTTGATGAAATACATCCTTGAAAATTCTCCTTACATTAAGAGAATCGAGTGGCTGTCTGAACTCAAAGGCTTTGGCGCAAGCGGAACAGACCGGGCATTGGTTGGAAGATTTGATGAGGAACACATCACCCTTGAAATCCCTCAGCCGTTCGAGCAGTTTGAAGCTCAGCAGGAAGGCATGGAATTCACAATCCCGTGCCACTCTGAATGCGCTGGAACAATTATTTACTATCCGTTGGCATTCGCCTTTGCGGATGGTATCTAATCCGGATAAAATCGGCTAAAAACCGTGGGTGTTTGGTAAAGGATAGTAAAAATATCAACTGAGCTTAAATACCCACGATTTTTTAATCCTAGCGTGGTTATAGACCATTTTTACAGACATAAGAGGATGGAAAATTATGTTGATTAAATTTACACCGAAAGTTGAGCATTTGAAATGCGTAGTTCTTACCCCGAAAGAGGGCTTGAAACTTACACGCACTATTGTGAAGTTGCTTCCCGGAACAAATGAAGTGACAAACGATGAATGGAAGGCAATGCGTGGAAATATCGTTTCTGAGCTTGAGAATGGTGAAATCTCAATTCTTGCTCAGAAAGTAAGTGCAGGCAGAGGAAAAATTGGTGGAATTAAGGCTAAAGACCTCAAAGAAATGCCGGTAAATCTTGCAATCAAATATGTGTCTGAATGCAATAACCCGGACACTCTCGAAAAATGGTATGCTGAAATCACCAACGAAGAAGTACGGCTTGCTATTACAAAGAAATTTAAGAAACTTGAGCTTGAGCTTCCTGAAGACAAAATCCCGGATACGCCCAACGGTTCACCGATGAGCCTTGAGGAGTTTGACGAGGATGAAAATGAAGACGAAGATGAAGAAACTGAAGACTCAGATTTGAGCGATGATGATTCTGAAGAATATAACGAGACCGATGAATATGATTCAGAGGAAGTAAATTTTTCAGAAATGACAAATGCTGAACTCAAAGCTGAATGCGAAAAGCGAGGGATTGACACAAAGAAATTCTCAAAGAAAGCTGATTTCATTGAGGCTTTGACTAACCCAAGCGAGGAGTAAAACTGTATGATGACTGCTGAGCAAATAATCCAGACTATCTGTCCTGAACTTGCAGATAGTCCATCCTTATCTCAATACGTGCAGATAGCAAGGGAAAGTTTGTCCAGCAGTTTTTTCGGCAAACTTTATAATCAAGCGATTGCTTATAAGGCTTGCCACTTGTTCACTGTAACAAAGAAAAGTGCGTTGAATGACGCTATAAACATCGGTGGTGGAAGCGTAAATCATTTGCAGGAAGGCGGAATCACACTTGGGTTCAATTCTTCAAGTTCGGATAAAGAATTACTTTCAAGTAAGTATGGAAGGATGCTTTATGACCTTATGAAAACCAGACCGACAATGGATGTAAACCGGAACTGTAAGCCACCATTCCCTCAATATCCTTTTGTTTTCTTTGGAGGCTGAAATTGTTACTTTTTCCAAATGCTACAATCTATGTATCAGACCTCAAGACAATTAAAAATTCCGAAGGTACGAAAATCAAGAAATATGATTTTGACAACCCTTTGGAATCTTTCCGTGTAGATGTTCAGCCCAATACACTGACTTCTGCACAAATAGAGCTTTACGGAATAAGCGCAAAGACCGCAAACACAAAGAAGTGTTTTGTTGATTTAGAAAGCGGAAAATTTATGAGCCTTGGGAACAGGGCTAAAGTTATATATGACGATGGGCTGGTTGAATACTACAATATTCAGCCTGTTACTGTTTGGAGATTTCATAAGGAATTTCTGTTAATTCCAGTGGAGAATGAGAATGGCTAAAGATATGAGTTTTAATCAGTTTTCGGAATATCTCTCAAATGTCGCTCCAAAAATTCAAAGTGAGCTAGAAAAAACTATTGGATTGTGCTGCGAAAAAGTCAGGAGCGATATTCAAGATAGCATGGCTCATACTCCAAGAGACAGTTCAAAGAGTTATTACACTAACAACAAAACTACACCGCACCATCCTTCATTACCGGGAAATCCACCTGCACCCGATACCGGAAATTTGCGTGAAAGCATAAGATACGAAATTCATGGAGAAGGAAAAGAAATTTATGGAGTTGTGGGCTCAACTCAAAAATACCCTGACTATGCTGTTTATACAGAATATGGTACTTCAAAAATGCAGCCTAGACCGTGGTTGAGACCCGCTATGAATAAGAATAACGAATGGATTAGAAAATCCATAGCTAAGGCTGTATCAGATAGCCTTAAAAGGAGCTAGATATGATTAACGCAAAGAAAATCTATAATCAGCTTCTAAATGATGAAAGAATAACTTCATTGGTGAGCGATGATAAAATTCTTAATGCTTATCCAAATGAAATTGAGATATACCCTTGTATCATATTTCTTGATGAGAGTCAGAATGATACTGAATATAGCGAAAATAAGCCTAGAGCCAGCGCTTGTTTAGTTCAGATTCATATTTTCACAAAGAAACTTGATGGATATGTTACAACCTCAGATGTAGCGGAAGCTATATGTGAGGTCATGCATGAAGACCTTTGGAATTGTTCGCAGAATGGTGAGGTATCAGACCCAGACCTCGATTGCGAGCATAGGGTTATGAGATTCAATAAGTCAATTTTTAATTGATATAAAATTATTCTAATGGAGGAATAAAAGATGGAAGAACGACCAAAGATTGGTTTGAGCGGTTTGGTTCTTGCACGAGTAATCAAAGATGATGAAAATGGAATCGTATTCGATACACCTTTCAGAATCCCAGGTGCTGTAGTTGCAACAATCAATCCAAATTCTAGCGTAGAAACTGACTACGCAGATGATGGCGCATTCTTTGCTCAGAACAACCGTGGTAATACAGAATTGTCTCTTGAGATGATTGATATTACCCCGGAGAGCGAAGCGTTGATGCTTGGTCAGAGAAGAGTCAACGGTGTTACTGTTGAGACTGACCTTGACCAGTCACCTTATTTTGCTTTTGGTGGAAAAATCCTTAGAGCAGGCTCAGATGAAAACGGTGATGCCGTGTATGAGTACATTTGGTATGCCAAAGGCAAGTTCTCAGTTCCAGAGTCAGGTGGCGAAACAAAGCGTGATTCTTTGACATTCGGTCACAAGAATCTCACAGCTCAATTCGTCAAAACGCAGTTTGTACCGGATGGACAGAAATCGGGTACAATCGGAACTAAGTGCCGAACAGATGACCCGGCTGTACCGTCAAGCCTCAAAGAACATTGGTTTGATGCCCCGGTTATTTCTGTTTCTCAGTCAACTTCAGCTGTTACTGTTACGGCTGCAAGCTCAGAAGGAACTTTGATTTTGACTGGTACAAAGGGAAGTTCTGAATCATTCACATTCGCTCAGGAAACCGCAAAACTTGGTGAGACAATTATCGTAACGAGCGCAAGCGGTGAACTTGTGAACGGTTCTTTGACATTCGGCGGAACTGATACTGCTCCGACAATCACGTTTACCCCTGATGATGGAGAAAGCGCATTCACTGCAGTAACTGTAACAAGCGGATTGAAGGACAACAACGGAATTGGTGTAACACCGATGACTGACGCTGACCTTTAATTTCAATCAAAACTTCCCGGCTAAAGTCTAGCCGGGAACTAAATTTTTTATTTTTTTTTTGGATAAGGATGGACGAAAATGGAAAAGACAAAAGAATTGGACAAAATAACTTCTGAAAAAGTGACGCTTATGATTCACGGAAAAGAGCGTGAAATCAAATTCGGTTTTTCAGCTTGGGCAAAACTTGAAAAAGAGTATGGAGGATTGAAAAATCTTGACAAGTTGCAGGAGAAAATTGAAAGTGAGCCTTTTGAAACAATCCCTCATATTCTTTGGCTTGGGCTTAGGGATAAAGAGGGTGTCACTGAAGAAGATTTTCTTGATGATTATGGCTTGGGCGATATTGCTTTAATTTCAGAGAAATTTACAAAAGCACTCTATGGCTCACTCCCTAATTCAGAAGGAAAAAAAGCGAAAGTGGAAGCATAGATGAATTTCCTTGGTCATACCTTTTAGCCGAAACTTTGCTGATGGGTATGACTGAAGATTATTTTTGGGAATCCACTCCACGAAAAATAATTGCTTTAATTGACCAAAAGAACGAAATTGAAAAAGTAAAACAGAAAAATCTTGCAATTTATATTGCGAGTTATGTTTGGGGAAATGACCCGGACAAAAATGAAACTGATAAAAAAAGACCGATACCTGGAATTGATATACCGGCGGATTCAAGTGTAAGTCTGTTTTGAAGGAGATTTGTATGGCTGACAGCGATTTTACCGTCAAAGCGATTATTAGTGCCCAGACCTCTCAATTTGAAAAGGGTATGAAAGATGCTCAGAAATCGCTTGAAAAAACATCTGATTCAGTAAAAACTTTCTCATCAGAATTGCAAGGGCTAACTAAGACTTTAGGGACATTATTTGTTGGTAGAGAAATAATAAACTTTGGAAAAGAATCCATAAAACTATTGGAACAGGAACGAAAAGAAACAGCATTATTGGGTAAAACGCTTCAGACAACAGGTGCCATAGCTTGGAAAACTCAGGATTCATTAGTTTCAATGGCTCAGGAATTTGAGAAAAACAGTAATTATAGCCAAGAATCAATTATGCGGGCTGAGACCGTCATGCTTGGTTTCAAGAGCATAACCGGGGAAGTTTTCGATTCAGCTATTCAAAATGTAATAGATATGTCTGAAGTTATGGGCATTGATTTAGTCAATTCCGTTCAGACTATAGGAAAGGCACTTGATGACCCAATTAAAGGGTTAGGCTCACTTTCAAGACAAGGCTTTGTTTTTTCAGAGCAACAGAAAAAAATGCTTGAAGACCTTGTGGCGACTGGTAAAAAGGCTGAAGCTCAGAAAATAATTCTTGATGAACTTACTAGTACATACGGTGGTGCTGGAAAAGCAGGTCAAGACGCATTCAAAAGACTAAATGTTGAAATCGGGAACTTCCAAAAGATACTCGCTAGTAACATTATTCCAATAGTCAACAATGTATCTGAAAGTATTGCATGGTTATTAGAGAATTTCAATTCACTAGATAAAAGCACACAAACATTCATCCTTACAGCTAGTGGTTTAACAACGGCTTTACCTATGGTTATAAAAGGGATACAAGGGCTGAAAGTAGCATTAGTCTCTTTGCAAACCAGTGTTCCTGTGTTATTAGCTGTAAGCGGTGGGATTATAGCTATATCTTCTGCTGTAGCCTATATATCAAAGAAAAAGAATGAATTTTCAGATTTATCTAAAGAGATAAACAATATAAACAAAACAACAAAATCTTATCTCGATACATACGCTCAGGGAAACGAATCAAAGAAACTCGATGAAGACGCAACTCAGGAACTCATAAAACTTTATCCTGAACTTACTGGAAAAATAAATGCGTTTTCAACTAGTGTTGCTGACGCTAGAAATGAAGTTCAGGAGTTAATAAACAAAAAATTACTTGACGCAGAAAGTACGGGCATTCAAAATTACATCGACCGTTTGAATGAAATTAGCAAACTGCAAGAAAAAGTTAATAAATATACAAGCCATAATAATGAAATGGATAGGGCGAGGGCGAATGAAATCTTGACAAAAGATATTCCAGCCGTTCGGGAACTTGCAGAAGCACAAAGACAAGCGATAAATGAACGTCTTAAAGGTATCGGAAAAATGATTGCCCTAGACGGAAAGGTAGTTGATATTCCTATAGAAATAACGCCACAAAGCCAGTCTGTTGACACAGAAACAAAGAAACGATGGCAAGAAGTTTTAGCAGAAGTCCTAAAGATTGATGAAGGTTCATTTTCTACAGGAAAGCAGGCGGTTGGAGTTTATCTCAATTCTATTGCTCAAACCGTAAGCCAGGATAAAACAATTTCCAATGCACTTGGAGAAGCATTTAACATTAAGGACATTCTAACCGCTCAACAAGAAAATA
>Ga0326513_10000112_pt1 | contig 61504 bp, 111 predicted proteins | sample 2_2465_0518_D_FD_203654 | JGI IMG/M metagenome (GOLD analysis project Ga0326513, IMG submission 203654) | Bovine rumen microbial communities from UC Davis, California, United States - 2_2465_0518 | ecosystem: Host-associated > Mammals > Digestive system > Stomach > Rumen | place: USA...
TGCTTGGAACAGCCGTAGTAGATGATATAACATGGTATATCAGTACGCCGTCTAATTTTGATTCTAGTTTGGATTCTCCAACAATTCCTATATATTATGATTATGCGGATGATTTGGGGCCAATTCCAGATCCTATAACAACTGAGTATGCAATTAAACTTATTAATAAGTTTTTGGATTTAGCTTCGGCAAGTGCTTCAATAAATCGCAGAAATATAATGTTTACAAAAGTACTAGATCGATGGCAAAAATGTAATAATGTAAATATTCAGTCGCCATACTTTTATATTAGTACTAATAAAGGACAGAAATACCGTTTTAATGAACGAACAGGCACTCGTGTCTTAAGTAACAATATTCCGCTTGTATGGGCAGCTGCAAAAACCAGTACTGGCTATATAGCTCCTGCTTTTTATTCATTAAAAGAGTATAGTTCATACGATATTGTAGTAACAGGTTCATATTTAGTAAAGAGAGCTTATACTATTATAAATCCATTTGATAATATAACGCCGGTTACTGTATATGGCTATGGCAGTTTTAATGGCGGATATCAAAATGCAACGTCAACTCTATATGATGCATCTAACAATGTGCTTTTATCAGTTCCTAACAATGCAGAATTCTTTGCGCCATATGCAACTGATGGCAATAACCCATCATATAACAACGCACCGTTAGAATTAAAAAAACAATTTTTCGAAGCTTTACTAACTACAAGATAATAACACATTTCTTATATTTTTGATTATTAAGCTGGCCAAATTTACAGAGAGCTTTCGTTAGATCGCGCAAGTATTGAGATGAGGGTCTTGAACTAAAAGCTCTCTGTAAATTTTATATTTTTCGCATAATCTTTTAAAAGAAAGGAGATCGATATATGGGATTACTTATACGTAATGGTGTCGTGTATTCTGGTGGATCTGATGGCAAGTCCGCTTATGAGCAGGCTGTCGAAGGCGGCTATCAGGGAACGGAAGCTCAGTTCAAGCAGCTTTTGTCCACTGCTGATACGCGTCTTACCGATCTCGAAGATGATATTGGCGATGTTGCAACGGTTTTGGATGGCATAGTGAGCGGTGGAAGTGTTTTGCCAAGTGGGTACACGCAGAAGCAGTATTTGGAAGCGTCTGGTACGCAGTACATTGATACAGGAATTAAAGCACAAGGTGGCTGTTATGCAGAGGTAGAATTTGAGTTTTCGTCTTCTGTTTCTAACTGGCATTCCATTATTTCGGGAGACAATGCGAACATCAATAAATCATTTAAGTTATTCCACAATGGAATGTCGGGCGGAACCGTCCAGAATGGCTCAAATTATTATGACTTTAGCAAATCATTTCAAGTCAATCAAAAATACAAAGCTTGTGTTAGCAATGGCTTGGTAATTAATGGCGAGTTTTTCCAAAAGTTTAACAAATCAACATTTACATCTGACAACAACATTGCCCTATTTGCTAACATTACAGGAGCAGGAGTCGTGGAAGCACAACTTATCGGGCGAATTTACTCTTGCAAAATGTGGATAAACGGAGTACTTACCAGAGACTTTATACCTTGCGTCAGAGACAGTGATGATGCGGCTGGCATGTACGACATTGTAAATGACGTTTTCTATGCCAATGCGGGAACTGGAAATTTTATGTTTGCATAAGGAGAAGGCACACATGAACAACCGTGAACCGAGCTGATGACATATGCTTTGGATAATTCCAAGTGTAATTATATTTTTAAAAGAAAGGAGATCGATATATGGGATTACTTGTACGTAATGACATTTACTATTCTGGTGGTTCAAACGGCAAGTCTGCTTATACTCAAGCCGTAGAAGCTGGGTATTCTGGAACTGAGGCTGAGTTTAATACCATAATGGCGACTGCTCGTACACGTCTTACCGATCTCGAAACAGATGTAAATAATCTCATAACGAGTCTCGCTTCAATCGTCGATGTAGAGGAGGAAGAGCCGTGAGTAATACAATTAGTGACTATTTAGAAGAGCTGATTACTCAGAAGTCTGCTCTGGCTGCCAATCTCACAACTAAAGGCGTCGCTGCATCCTCCAGTGAAAAACTAAATACACTTGTACCGAAAGTGTTGGAGATTGAAGGCGGAACACGTCCTGTTCTTGAAACGCTATCGGCTAATCAAAATGGAACTTATCTTCCGGAATCAGGCGTTGATGGTTTCGATGCAGTCATTATTTCTGTTCCAACAGGCGATGACCAAACCTATGCTTTTATCGCTTTAAGTGTTCCAAATGAGTATGATTCTAAAACATTGACGGTTACCGGAGTTAATGCCGCTAAATATGTAACTGGAGTTAAAGTAGGTACAACCTATATTATTCCAGTTGTACATGAAGGATACTGGGGGATACAGGTCTTAGATAATGATGTCATGGTTTATACTACCACAGTAACTGCTGAGGCATATGGTGATCGTTATAGTGTGACTGCTAATTCTGCAGATATTTTAAAACTTTCAAAATATTTTGAATTAGTACAAGCATCGCAAAGAGTTCCGTATACTATATTATCAGAATACTCTGGCGATGGATTTTTTACAACAAACTCTTATAAAGAGAGAACATATACTCGTACAACCAAATTACCTAAAGTTCTATGTTTTAATAGCCGTAGCTCAACAGGCTATGTTGGCTATGGCTATATTACAATTGTTGATGAAAAGATCACTGGTACACGTGGAGATACATATGGCGACTTTGCGAAAAGACCATCACCAGATAATGAAGATGGGAGCTATATTACTTCTAATGGTACGAAATATTATTTCTATAGCCAAACCGGTGGAGTACAGGGCAGTAATCCGATTTATAAGATTAATGGCATAAATAATCAATTGGGATTTGATATCTATTTTTCAAATGGCAATAAAATTGCATATACTTCAGCCGAGCATCTTGCTGAGCTCGAACATTTAATTGATTTATTAAGCTATTGCTATGATTTAGATCTTGTCCAATCTTCTAATCCAATCCCCACAAATGGACTTTATAAATATGATCGATATGATGTGTTCGATGAAGATGGGTTATCTTCAACTAACTGGCAAAGCAATATTAGTTTCCGTTCAGCAACCTATGTAAATGGTACTTATTCGGTTGAAAATGGCTCCTTACGAATAGATGGCGCTTACGTATATATTCCTATTCCAATAATGCAGAACATATTAATAGGAATGAGCTTTTCTATTGACCCGGCCTTTACGCCAAATGGTGAGAATTCTTGGTATAATGCATCGTGTTTAATGGGCCGTGAACTCAGTAGTATAGAGCAGGATTTTGGGGTATTATTGCGTTCTGTGAATGGAGAATTACATTTAGCCGCTGGATACGATTATGCTACAATTTCGCAAGTGGGCAGTCATACCATCAGTACATCTGAAAAACATGAAATTTTCTTTTTGTATACAGGGACTAAAGTTCTTATTTGGCTGGATGGCGAACTTGATATAAGTGTAACTTATACTGCCCGTGGTAAGGTTCCTACAGAATGGTATTTGTTCTCAAATGGAGCCGGTGATAGGACTAAAGTAATAGGGAATATTTATAGCGTAAATACATTTTTGGTCGAAGATAACTCCAATACGCCCTTAGATGAGAACATTTATTTACCTAAAATTCTTTGAGTTTTTTTGATAAATAATAGGAGGAATTCCTATGAGCTATGAGCAAGAAAAACAGATTTATACGACTTTAATCGAAGGCGGGTTGACTCCGGAAGGTGCTGCCGGTGCTATGGGCAATATGTTTGCTGAGTCTACACTTATCCCAAACATTGCTCAGCGTGGCATGACGACACTTTCAGATGAAGCCTATACTGCTGCGGCTGATTCTCATAATCCGGCTTCAGATTACCAGTTTATTCACGATTCCGTAGGCTATGGTCTTTGCCAGTGGACATCCTGGGACCGAAAAGAGAATCTCTTAAAATTCGCTAAGGAGCTTGGGACTTCGATTGGCGATTTAAGAATGCAGGTTCTCTTCTTCCTGAAGGAACTGAAAAGCTATCCGAAGACACTAAATATTCTTACGACTTCTCATGATCTGAAGCAGTGCTCTGATATTGTTTGCACGGACTTTGAGAGACCGGCATTCAACAATCTAGATGCTCGTTACCGTTATTCTCTTGAGTTTTATAACAAATTCAAAGACTTAGCAATTCCGGGACTGAATGCTCCATCTACCGAGCCTGCTTATATTCCGGAACAGAAACTGGTTCAGACTGACGAGTCTCCGGTGCAGTCTGCTTTCAATGCCCAGAATCTCTTCAGTAATCTGATTACCGGCATTGCTTCGAAGATTGTTGGCAAGAAAGTCATGAACAATGCTCAGATGCCTGTTTTGAAAGAAGGAGATCAGGGTCCCGGTGTTGCTGCGATTCAGGTAGCACTCAAGTATCATAAGGTTGATCTTGGGACTACTGGCACTCTTGGCATCTGGGAATCCGGAACTACAACTGGTGTGAAGGCCTTTCAGGCTACCAATGATATTCCGGTGACTGGGCAGATGGATGGACCAACATGGAGTAAACTGATGCAATGAAGACAAGTAATATTGCTTTGATTGTCGTAAGCGTTTTGACTGTAGCTTTTACGGTTGAAATGATACGGCTTTTTCATTTGTATCAGAATGTCCCGAATCAGTTGATTGTCTGTTGGTTTACTGCTGTTGGCGGCGAATGTGGTATCTTAGGCTGGATCAAGACGGCTAAGGTTAAGAACATCGAACGTCAACAGCAGCTTGAAGATTATGAACGTATAAAGAAAGATCAGGAGGAAAAACAACATGACAACGATCGTTGAACCTACTGCTGCAATTGATATTACAAAGATTGTAGTAGCGGCAATTGGATTGGCAGGTCTGGTTTTGACCGGTTTTCTGATTCCATATATCAAGTCGAAATCAAAATACTGGAAAGAGCAGAGCGATGGCGAGCAGGCTTTTAATGTTCGTTCCTGGGTTAAGTATGCAGTCGAAGCTGCTGAGATGCTCTATACCGGTCCTGGCAGAGGCGCTGAGAAGCTTGACTATGTTATAGACTACATTACAAGATTGCTCATTTCCAAGGGTATTACCATGGATCAGCAGCAGGTTCGTATCATGATTGAGTCGACTCTGCTTGAGCTGAAGAAGAGTTTGACGTAAAAAAAAGGAAGGGGGGGGGGTAAATGTGAATGAAATCTACACCATCGAGTATGATAATGGAAAGCCTTATATTGCTCATCATGGCATCTTAGGTCAGAAATGGGGTATTAGACGTTATCAGAATCCCGATGGTACTCTCACTCCTGAAGGTAGAAAAAGATATGGCGAAAAATTAGGTAAAGAGATTTATAAGATTGACAAAAAATTTCCTGGATCAGATCGGCAGAGCACTTGGCAAGCATATGACCGGTTTGATGATGCTATACGAAGAAATAAAGCAGTAAAAGATTTTAATAATCAAAATCAAAATTATAAACAGATGCGAGAAACTAAAAAAGAAATAAAACAGATTGCAACTGATATTAGTGATCAAGTAAATCGAGAATTAGAAAAGAAATATGGAAACTTCTTAACCCTAAGCTCTGCTGAACAAGGAAACTATATTCGTGAAGGGCTGCACACATCATATGAACGTGCACATAAGAATTCGAATCTGTTAAAATTAGAAAATGATTATAAAAAATATTCCAAAGAGTATGAACGAGAAAGTCGCGAATTTCTTAAGGAATATGGTGGTGATTATTTTGCTAAAGATTCACAAGGAAAAGCCCGAATAAATGTTAATATTAAAACAGGAGAAGTTTCTCAGTCTAAAATTCTTGATATTGTTGCAGTTGAAATGCTTCGTGTAGCTGGCGGTAAGATTTAATATTTCAGGAGGGTAACCGTAATTGGCTGCCCTCCTTTCATTATATTTTACAACGTCTTTTTATTTTTCATTCGTAAAATTTACATTTTTATTAATGAGGAGGCGATAATATGTAAAACTTAAATACTGGATATTACATTATCGGCAGCTTAGTAAAACGAGAGGAGCTAATACAGAAGTACAGCTCCTCTTCAAATTTATATTTAAAAGGAGAGAAAATTGCAATGGACGAACTTATGACCAAGAACAGTATTCGCTACGACCTTACGGATAAGGACATGAAATTTTTCGCATCTAAGAAGCAAGCCATAAAGACTCGGACCAATGTAGCCCCGAAACATGTGGCAAAAACAGAAATCAAAATGGAAAGAAAAACGATTAGGAAGCCGAAAGAAAAAGAGCTTCTGAATCTTTCAAAAACAGCAGCTCTTTGGATCTTAATCGGGTCCATTATATTTTCAGGCTTTGGAGGACTGTTTATTGGTATCGGCATTACTAAAGATCACTATGCTGAAATTGGTCATTGGCAGGAGTCTCTTATTCGTTCTGAAGCGATTGCGGATTACAAAGCACAAATTGAAGCTGAGGAAGCTGAAGCAGCGGCACTTCGTATGGAGGCTATGCAGGATGAAGCTTATAAGCGCCAAGAAGAGGTCATTATGTTCACAAAGCTTTTTGAGGGTGTACGTGGCTGGAATTTTGATATTTTGGACCTCATTACATATGGCATTTGTGTATGGAATCGTACCCAAAGCCCTCTCTTTGCCAACACTATCGATGAGATTATTCATCAAAAAGGTCAGTGGATCAACTATAGTGATGACAATGCAGTCGTAGCAGACTACAAGAAAATTGCCGAGAAGCTTGTCGATCTCTTATATAATAGTGATGTTCAACTTTGCTCATCCAAATACTGTTGGATCGAGATTCGAGATGGACATGTCTATTTGAAGGACAGCTTTAATGCATATCCCGGTATGATCCTGTGGCGGTATCAGGGAGAAGTTTGAAATGAACAAGTATTTATTTGGTATAACCAAGTACTTTAGCGGCGAAGAAACCTTTGAAGTTGAAGGCGAAAATAGTCTTGATGCTTTATTGAGAGCCCAAAGTATAGTAAAATTAGATTCTAAGTATTGCACTGGCGGAAACTATATGATGAATTCAGTAAGGCTTATCAAAAAACTTCAGAAATGAAGAAAGAAGCTCAAAATAAGGAAAGGAAATTAAATCATGATCTATGCAAATTGCGAAGTATATGAAAATGACAAAGAAGAGATCGGAGTCTTGACGAGAACTGACGATAACAATGTCCAGACGTTCTTAATTAATGACAATGATCCTAACGATCTGAGCGTTAACTTTGATAAAAGACTTATTGAGTTCTTTTTGGCATATCCTGATGCTACGTATGAAGCATGGGATAAACTTTTGGCTGAATGTGGATATGATTTCAGTATTTTTGATCAAGAATTTCCTAATGCTAGAGAAATGGGTAAATATGGTGACCCTAGGTATGTTGAAATATGGGACCACTATAGCGAACCTGTTAGAGGCTTTGAAGTTACCTATGTGCCCAAAGGAATGCTGGTTCGAATCAGCAATGAAACTGTTCGCAATCAGTATGGCGACTACAAAGGCGAAAAACAAATTGTCTTAGTCTATAGTAAAGAAGACTTCATTGAAACTTAAATTCAAAAGCTTAGCTTTTAAGAGAGAAGTTTCTACAGCTTCTCTCTTTTTTATATTTTTAGGTAAACGTAAAAAATACAACGCCTATAGTGAGGAGAGATGAAAGAAGAATCTTATATATGAAAAGGAGATAATAAAGATGAAATTTACTAATATGATTCTTGCATATATTTGCATATTAACAATAGCACTCGTCATTGGCGTACCGGCGTATATTACAGGTCATATAGACGTGCTGTTTGCAGTATTCGTTATTGCATTAATTGCAAGCATAACAGTAGCACATATTAATATTGAACTTGAAGAAGATTATGAGGATTGATCTGCATCTCTCCTCAAACTTTACAACGTATTATTTTTTTTTAATTCATATTTATCTGTCTATGACAGCAATATTACGTAAAACGTAAAAATGACAACGCCTATAATGAGGAAAATATTAACTTATAGGAGGAACTAATAATGTTTAAAATGATTAAAGTTGTATTTGAGTTGATCCTGGCGATTGCCTTGATCGTTGGCATTTATGTTGGAGCAACAGAGCTCTATGGCATATTTACCGGAGTTTCCGGACAGGCCATCAGAGAAACTTTGTTCTTAACAGCAAAGTACCATACGATTGGTTTGAGCATGGGAGAAGAAATCAAGTATGCAGCATACTATGCATATTTAGTGGCTTAAGAATCCTCAATATATAGACGCAAAACTGAGGGCGTCTATATATTTTCGTAAGATTTACACCTCCTATAGTGAGAGAAATGAAAACTTCTCAAACTAATAAATTAAAGGAGAAAAGAAAGATGAAAAAGAGCATGAAAGCGTATATTCTGATCGATGCAATCCTTGTACTAGTCATTATCTTGACTGGGATGATCGAGTATGGAATCGGAACTCTTGTGAACTTTCATTATCCTGAGTGGGTAATATACCCAACAGCGGTAAAGGGAGCTACTATGAGTGAAGCCTATTCCTACTACTTCAGCCAGTCTTGGTGGTGGATTACTATTGCAATCGAAATGATTGGTTTGCTTTATCTTGTTCCAAAAGTTGTTTATCCGGCACTCTGCAAGTTAGAAGGCAGAGAGAAGTAATAATCTCAAGAGAGGATTCTGTTATATACAGAGTCTTCTCTCTTTTTTTTTAGAAAGGAGAAAACATGAGCATAACTCTCACATGGTGGATGATCGTCCTAGACATTTTTGGAGTGATTTTCGCATTTTTCCTCGGGTGGAAATTTGCAAAAACACATCATGAAGGCATCGTAAGAATCGAAAGCAATGAAGACGGTTCTCGAGATGTAATCCGATTCATTTTGGATTTTGACTTAGATTGGGTGAGAACACAAAAGAGTATTTCATTTAAAGTTGAAGATCTGTCGAAAAAATCACAAGGCTAATAATAGGGAGAGATCCCTAATTAAAGTTATTTAGGAGGTATATTCATGAGCGATGAAGAAATGATGGGCTTAGAAGAACTGAGAGATCTTAGGGAAAAAGAAGCTCTCATCGAACTCGGGAAACTCAAGTATGACGATGGCAATCGCCAAAAGGTGTTTAACGAGTGGAAAGGGATTGCTGAAGTACGAAATAATGACATGAAGGTCGAGCAAGCTAGACTCGATAGCAACACGAAGAATGAATTGGATGAAGAGCGTCTTGCTATTGATAAGGCGAAAGTGAAGGCCGAAAACAAGCGTTTCGTAGCAGATCTCTTGAAAATTGTAGCCGCAGTTGGTATTGGTATCGGCGGTAACTACATGAGTTATCGAATGGATGAGGTGCATAATGCATACAAAGATCTCAAGATGGAAGCTCGCAACTTGAAAGACAAATTCTTAGGTAAACTTTAATCAAAATGGAAGTCGTTTGAAATACAGCGGCTTCCTTATTTTTTCGTATTTTTTGCACTGGTTATAATGAGGCAATAGACCTCAAGAAAGGAGATTAATAAAAAATGGGCAAAATTATTGATGCAGACGTAACTCCTATCGAGGAAATCAGTGAAAAACAAGAACCTAAGACATGGAAAGAGAAGATGCAGGCGGGTTTCGACTTTGTGGTTGAGAAGACCAGTCCGACAGTGCATAAGATCGCAGACAACATAGGATGGGTTGTCCCAGCAATCGGTCTTACTGTGAGCTTTATTTCAATCATTGGAAGTGCTCTCAGTGGAGACAAAAAGCGGGAAGCTTGTCTTGTAGAAGACGATTTCACGGGCGAAGATCTGATGGTCAAGCATCCACTGACGAACTCGGATATTCTCGAAATGTCTGACCGAATGAAGACCGATGGAGTTACCAAAGCGGAGGCCTTAGATGATATGGGTCTCCTGAAGAATGAAAGACGGCGCAAGATTTAAGCGTCAAAAAGAGGGTAGAATCTACAACTACTCTCTTTTTTTTTGTGCACTTAATGTGACTTAAAAAGTTTTTTCGTAAATTTTGCACCCTTATAAATAGAGGAGGTGCATGCAATTATGCGCTATTTAAGAAAAAAAGCATTGAAAAAGTTCCTTGAAGATGAAATCATGTCAATGGAAGACATTTATCAGAATTCTGATGCCTTTTATAAATCAAAAGGCAAACCGGATTATGACATGTCCGTTGAGGCGAATTACCTTCAAGGGAGGATGGATGCCTTACAGTCAATAATTAGGCATATTGAGCCTCGAAAGAAGGAGGAAACATGTGAGTGAAAGATAATAAAGATGGAGCTAAGAAATTATTATTGGTCGGCATTGCCTGCGTGATAGCCTATGCTGAATTTGGAGCAATAGGTTTGATCGCAGTCGGTGTGATCATGATGATTATTTAATAACTATCTAGAGGGAAACTTAACGGTTTCCTTCTTTTTTCGCATACCTATCTGTCAATTAACAGAAATATTGCTAGATTCGCAAAAAATACACTCCTTTTAATGAAAGATATTTCAAAAGGAGGATTTAACATGATTAAAAAGATTCTATTTGGACTGTTCGTAGTGCCATTGGTGTTGATCTTGGCCATTGGAGTGGTGAACTTTATTTCCGCTGTAATCGGCGGTGATATTTCGCTATCCACATGGATCTTAGATCATAAACTGATCTTGGCAATTGGACTGTGCTTTATAGCGATCAGATATCTAAACCCCTGGCGAAAAGCATAATACTATATAGAGTAGATTCGAAAGAGTCTATTCTTTTTCGAATTTTTTGCACCTGCTTTAATGGAGGTGAGGATTTTGGAAATTAAGAATTGGGAATCTAGACCAAAATCAAATTTAGTTAAATGGCTAATGCAATACGGAAATGTTACGTATGATGAAGCGGCAATAGTATTAAACATCTCTAAATCGTATTTCAATAACAAATTGCATCGAAATAGCTTTTCATTCGAAGACATTGTTGCAATTGCACAAGTGTGCGGATATGAACTAACATTCAGAGCTTATGATAGCTCTATAGACGAAGATCATGACGCACTTGGAGCATTACCTGCAATGTTTTGCGATAGTGAAGTCTATGAACGCATTAATAAGGTGTATGAAATGCGCGAAGAGAGAAAACATAAAGATGAGGAAAAGCTTCGTTATCAAGAGGAGTATTTGCGTATGAAGCAAGAATTAGCTGAATTTAAAGAAAAATATAGAATTAAAGACTAAGATTTTTGCCAAAAGAGTAGATTCGAAAGGGTCTATTCTTTTTTTTTTCGCATTTTCTACAACTCCTATAGTGAGAGTGAGGCGGTTGGCTGGGTTATGCCAGGCCAGGGAGGAAGTGCCCTAACGATCCATAATAGTTTAATAGTAGAACGCCGGGCCATCTTCTGATGGTATCGAGTGCGATTTAAACCGGAGACTCCCGTTTGAAGCGGGATAACTCTCACAACTTTTTATTTTTTTTTCGTATATTTTACAACGATTATAATGAAAGGAGATGCTAAATATGAAATTTAATAAAGCATATAGAAGATATCCTAATCATACTTTAATTAAGTATATTGGCGATAAAACATTTACACAGAAATGCATTAGATATACTTTTGAGGAAATGCACTGGGAAGATCTTTTTGTATCAAAAGGAAGTGAGGGTATAGTTACCGACTTTATATATGATAGCAATGATCGAACTAATGTAATTGGTCTCATGGTAGAGTTTTTAACTAATGACTGGAATCTTGTGGCTTTTGAGCCAATTGAATTAAAATTTGGAGAGGACCTCTTCGTGCGAACATTTTAGCAATCTTTAGAGAACCTACAATGGTTCTCTTTTTTTTTCGTATATTTTACAAAGATTATTATAGAAAGGAGAGTGATTCAAATGATAACCCTTGAGGACTATATTAAAGATAAAAATAATAAACTAACTAAGGCGTTCTTTGAACTATATTCACAGCAAATGGCTAATAAAGGAAAGAAAATTAAAGATGTTGCTCGGTTTATAGACACTGATATTGACAGTAATTATAAGCTTGAATTATCTTGGGTCTATAAATGGAGCATAATCTATAAAGAATCTGGAGCTAGATGTTGCGAAGTACAAGAACTTGATTTGAATGCATTAGCTAAACTATTGATGCATTTTACAGAATATGCAATCGAGGATTATGACTTTGAATTAATGAATCAAATATGAAGAGCTTACAATGGCTCTTCTTTTTCGTATATTTTACAGTTCCTATTATAGAAAGGAGAGTGACAACTAATGCGAGTTGTTGTAGCAGACATACAATCATACGGATATTTAGGATATCATGCATTACCATTTAGTGATATTAAGGTATTTGGTAATATGCAATCGACTGAAGATTGGCTTGGAACATATTATCATTCTGCTGAGAAAATTGCTGATCATCCTAATAAAAAGCAGTATGTGTATCACTGCATAACTACAAATCATGAGGTTGAATATATTACACTCTATGATAGAGAGATTGAGTCTTAAAATAGACTCTTTCTCTTCTTTTTCGTATATTTTACACTTGTTTTAATAGGAGGTGACGAAAAACATGAGCTTTCGTATTGAAATGTATGTACCAGATTTGGGCTATAATTTGAAAATGCCGCATTGTCAAGACATGGGTCTACTTGAGGCAAGTGATTTTGTGGATATTTTCAAAAGGCATAACCCGAAAAACACGTACTACATTTTTAATAACGATAATGGTGATTGCGAACGTCAGGAATAACTAGCTTATAGGGCTCTGTTTTTACAGGGCCTTATACTTTTCGTAAAATTCACAACCTTTTTAATAGAACAACAAAGGAGGTATGTTCTTATGAGAACAAAATTTAACAATCAACTCGAAGAAGAATGCGTCGAGGTACCTAGATTTAGCGAGAAGGAACTCGATAGCAGAGACTATTCTAACATTGTAGCCGAAGCAGCGGCTGCCAGAGGAGCTATTAAAGACTTCATAGGCGGGTCATTGATGACCATTGCTTACTGGATGATTCGTACATCCGAAGCAAAGTCAATCGTCAAGCCCTTCTTTGGAGGTATTATTGGCGCTACTGGTCTAGCTGCAATCATAGCTGGCATTGATGACTGGAATGAATCTGCTTTCGAGACGGGCAGGTATATTCGTATGCGTCTCGAAGATAAGAGAAGATCATAAGAAATAATGTTCTATTAGTAGGCCTTACATGGTCTACTAATTTTTCGTAGTTTTTGCATTTCCTTTAATGAGCTATTGGCTTAGAAAGGAGTTTATTATGACTTTACTTGAATTAGTATTCAAACCAAGAATTGCAAAAGACTCATTTAAACCTGCATGGTTAAAAAAGCTTTATACAAAAGTTATCTTAGTTCCTTGTGGTGTGATCCATATAGTATATGCAGCGGTAAAATATGATGGCGATATGTTACAGGATCAGACGATAAGAAATGCAATAATTGCCTTGTATAATGCTGGAGGTAAGTATAGAGAAACAGTCTATAAATTCTTTAAATTTAATGAAGAAATGAAAGCAAAAGCCAAAGAAATGAAACAATAGCTAATCATTATAGGGCTTTGTATTTTACAGGGCCTTATATTTTTCGTAAAAGAAACACCTCCAATAGTGAAGAACCAAGAAGGTTCAAAGAAAGGAGTTATCTTTATGAAAACTTGGGCCGAAATCAAACAGAAAGTGAGTGACAAAGTCTGGGAGGTCAAATATGACCTTAAATGTGGCTTTGAGAAAACCGTGAAATGGTGTGAAAACAACAAGGAACTGGCTCTTGCAATGATTCCAGTCGTTTTTTATGCCGGTAAAGAGGTTAGCAAGACTATCTCTTCGATCGACAGAAAGCGTGACTTGAAGAAGGAACAGGAGCTTCAGGAACTTAGCGTTTATGACCATAGTCTCGGTATGTATCATAAGCTGCGCAGGCCGATGACCCCTGAAGAGAAAATCGAGCTCTCTATTCGTGTGAAAAATGGCGAATCCAAGGTTGAAGTGCTCAAAGATATGAGGCTTCTTGGGTAATATCTATTCTATAGGATCTAATACAGGTCCTATAGTTTTTCGTAATTTTTGCATTCCTTTTAATGAGATATATTCTCAAATAAATTTAGAAAGGAAACTACATTATGAAAAAGTTTGTAAAGATTAGTTGCATAACTGGAGGCATTGTGACCGGTACTATGTTGCTGCTTGGTGTTGGCTATGATCTCTTGGGCTTTGCATTTAAAAGCTTGAAAGATCATGGATACGTCAAGCGGAAGAAAGGTGAGCCGCGTCCCAAGATAGCAAGTACCCAGTATGTCAATGATATTTTTCAGATGGCAAATGACATGTTCGAAGATGTAGAAATAGGTTGGACGTTTATTCGAGAAGGTAAATGATCTCATATCTATAGGATCTAATACAGGTCCTATAGTTTTTCGTAAATGTAACAGCTTTTATAATGGAGGTGAGGACTATGACTAAGATAACTTGCGATATGATAAATCTTGATCCGAGTAAGAAACTTGAAAACATTTCTTATGATAAACTTATTGAGATCATGAACGATTCATTAGTAAATCGTTTTGATATTCACTATAGTGAAGATGAAATGGCAATTCGAAGATTACTGGACCATTTTTATTGTATTGCAACATATCAGGGCCCTTAATCTTAAAAAGGAGAGCATTATGAGATCTATTCAAGAAATCAAGGCTAGTATTTTACGAGAAATTTGGTACTGTCGTGGCGAAGCTTTAGTACGTCAGCTTTGTATGCTAGATACCCTTATAGGCAAGGCACCATATCCTTGGCTAAGAAGATATTTAGAAGACAGAGAATCTGATGTAGCAGAAAAGCTAGAAAACGCAGATCGAGAATTCTGGTATTATTCGGCCAGAGATGGAAAAAACTAATAGAGAGTCTACAACGACTCTCCTTTTATATTTTAGGAGATATTTTATGACCAAAGAAGAAATTAGATTTGAGAAACGAAAAGCCAATCTCATCATCGATTGCATGTATGAAGGATTATTTGACATGGTCTATCATGAAATCCAATCCGACAAGTATACCACAATTGAAGCCGTGGATAGATATGTCGATGAACAGCTTTCACAGTTTGATACAGCAGTAAAGCAAGTTAAAGAATTTTATGAAGCTCGATTTGGAGATGAGGAAGAAATTGATGAAGATGAAGAGGAGGACTTTGACGAAGACGATTCGTAAAATTTACACTTTTTATAGTGAGGAAGAGATGAACAGGCTCTTTCTCTTTTATTTTTGAATTAAAAAGGAGAAATTTATTATGAAAAAATTTAATGTCGATTGGCAGAAACTTGGCAGCTTATTGACCTCGGCAGCACAGAGTTCAGCTGCTCCTATTTTTACCGGGCTTGGTATGATGGGACTGGCACTTATTTGTAAGAAGCTTGATGTACCTTATCAAGTTCTGCTTGACCCGAGCTACTCTATGAATGCTAGAAAGTCATCTATGCGTTCGGTTACGGCTCAGACTGGTCCTCTGATGTTTCTTCCGGGAAATTCTACAGAGGCTGCCATTAATGCTATCGTGGATTCCATGAGTAGCAATGATGCAGATTATTATATTTGCCAGTCTGCTGAGAAGATCTATGAGATGCTTGGGGATGCGCCTGAACCGGTTTCTGATCAGACGAAGACCCATGCAATTATGGCAATTAATAATCTCTCGAAGATGATGTGGTCTTCTTATTATAAGAAAAAAGCATCTGACCTGATCGCAAAGATTGGCTGCGGAGATTATTAAGCAATAAATAAGCGGATTAAATTGTCCGGTGAGGCGATATCCGCTTTTATATTTGCCGCTGTGGTGGAATAGGTAGACACAGCAGACTTAAAATCTGCCGACGAAAGTCATGCCGGTTCGATTCCGGTCAGCGGTACCAGGTCCTGACCGTATGCGTTTTTACGTTGTGGCAAAGAACAGGTTATACCCTACATCCGAAAGAATGTATGGCTCTGTCCTGGCTCGGGTTCTAAAAGGCTTACCGAGCATTTATCCAGGTGTAGCTCAGATGGTTAGAGCGCTTGATTTGGGATCAAGAGGCCGCGAGTTCGAGCCTCGCCACTTGGACCAGTTATATTTTCTCGTAAGATTCACATTTGCATTAATAGGAGGTGACTTGAAGTGATTAATCAAGACAATATTAAACGTTACGCATCAATTGCTTCTAAATTGATAGCAACTCATCCTGAAGCATGTATGCTTGCCTGTGGACTGAACATGCGAAAACTGGCAATATTAACAGCCATTCATGCAACAAGCAGAATACAGTTTGAAGCATACAAGAAACGTGTCGAGGAGCTTGAACGAAAAGAATGCAAGCGTAAGAAGCATAATAAGAAGAAGTCAGACAGAATGAAGAGACTTCGAGTCAAGAAAGAGAAGAAGAGAGCTTAAAATTTAGGCTCTCTTTTATATTTTTCGTAATTTTAACATCCTCAATAATAGAGCAGGCATGCTCAAATTATGATTTGGAGGATTAAAAACATGAAGGAGATCTATGTTTACAAGCGTTTAATCGGCGGCTGGACTGCAATTACTAAAGAAGAAGCTGAAGCTAAGATTAAAGAAGGCTACGTATATGGAGCAGAACTTGAAGTTACTCGTGAAGACGATGAAACTATCAAGGTAACGCTTCTGAAGGACAGTCTTGGCTTTGGTGCTAGCGAGCAGATGATGCACGAGCTCGCTGATGAATATTTCGCATACATAGAATCGATTACCGGCATGGAGGTACCATCCAGCATAAAATAACATGCTTAAGAGGAGATATTAAAGCTCCTCTTATATTTTTTCATATTGAGGTATGGTGAAATGGTAACACAGCGGACTTTGACTCCGTTATTTGCAGGTTCGAATCCTGCTACCTCAGCCAATTTCGTAATATCTGCATTGACTAATATGAAAGGAGTGAAAATAATATGACAACTTTAGAAATAATGCAAATTGCACTAGAATCTGGTAAAAAAAGTAATGATATGACGCAAGAAGTCAATTATCTATTGAACAATACAACATTAGAATTCTGCAAAGCAGAAAGCGAATTAAAGCGCATGATACAGGAGATATTACAACTATTTCCTGAACAAAGCATGCGTGAATATATGCTGAAGTTTTGCATCAATAGCATATGTAATGATATAGATATTCATGCGGACGTATTAAAAACACTTTTAAGAAAGAATTTAGGTGACATCAGTTGTGTCATAGAAGAAACACAAAAGCCAGAAGCCGAATAACAACGGCTTCTCTTTTATTTTTTTTTGAAAGGAGAATTATATATGCGAAGAAAAATTGCAAAACGACTGAGACGAGAATGCATGCGAAACGGCATTCAAATTACGAAAGAAGCATTTATTCGTGAGCCTGGCTGGAAAAGAAAAGACTGTGGATATGAAATCAACTTTGTTTATCGCGGGCGGAAAGTGTGGTGCATTGGACATGATATTCTGCAAGCATGGCGAGACGCAAAGCGGACAATAACAAACTGGGAGTTTGGGGATTGGGATACAATGTGACAAGACCAGAAATGGACCGGTAGCTCAGTCGGTTAGAGCAGTTGACTCATAATCTCCAGGTCCTGGGTTCAAGTCCCAGCCGGTCCACCAGTTTATATTTTTGAAAGGAGACAACCTTATGCAAATCCACAACCACAAGCAAAAGAAGAAACCGCATTTTAAGAGACCTAAGAAAGATCTCAGGCAATGTAAGCTGGTTAATATAGGCTTACAGGAAGGCATTGTCCGATATGAACCGGGCTCGATATTTTACTTTGAGCAGAAGTATGATCAAGCTGGGCATGCTTATATGCGAGTCTATCGGACAAAAGACGCTGAGAGTTATTGGCCATTTTCGCTTCCAGACTTTTACCATGCGTTTAGAATTTTAAGATGAGGTTTACAATATGAATGAAAAAGAACAGCTTTTATTAAAGATTCAAGAATTGGAAGAAGAGAATCAGAAACTAAAAGCTATGCTGCCTAAAGAAAAGGCACCTTTACGTTCGCTTTGCCCTAAAGAAGTAGCAGAAAAATACGGTGGACTTATGAAAGGCGGTATTGCTTGGGAATACAATCATTTTCCTTTCATGCATTCGGATGATTTAACAGCTTTAAGTCGTATTATTCGAAGAAGTTGCTTTTTACGTGCGAAGAAAAGTGCAATGCATACTATCAAGAAAGTATCAAAATTTGATTGCGGAAAAGTGCTTAAAGAATTAACCGATGAAGAGTATGCCAAATACTGCGAAGTCTTAGACAAATGTTTAGCTATATTTAAAGAATATGGCAATACTGAAAATGACAATTGGTAAAGGAGAAACAAAACATGACTATCAAAGAAAAGACCAATAAATGCTATGAATTCTTCAAGGCCCTGGGCAAAGAACTTGGTGATGAATACGAAGTACTTGCATCCGTTGCTAAGGATAAACGGCAGACCAGTTTATATTTGTGCCCGAAAGGAACAAAGGATCAGGTCACATATTATGGTAAGCCTATGAACTCCTTTAGAGTTGCTACTCACTGGAACTGGAGAGCACCTTTGAAGAAGTGCGACAAAGAAAATTATATTCAGTGCCTTAATGTCGATCTTCCCTTTGCTAAAAAGAGAAACGGCGAAGGCGAGGCGTCTGATCCCATCATGGCAGAGCAGGTTGCAGTCATTGGTGAAGATGGCAAATATCATGCCGTTTTTGGTGAGGTCTTTGATCGTAAAGCTCGTGAATGGAAGTGGCTTGCAGCTGATCCGAAAGAAGTCGCTGCAAACTATAGGAGACTTTGGACATGAGGACTATTTATATTCGAAGACTTGATGGAGAGATCGTAACTTGTCCAGTAAATACCGATATCAAATTTCTTCGCAATGGCATGGCACAAGTTGAAACTCCTAATATGGTATATCTCACGGGTAGAGATCATGTTGAGATTATTGCCGATACAGTAGAGGAGCTTTGGGAATATAGGTCGATTCTTTAGAGCAACTAGACGTTGGTCTCGTAAAAGAGCCCAACAAAAGAAACGAAAATTAGCAAAGGAGAAGAAACATGGCTTATTATACACGGAAACCTGAACTTGTGGAAGCAGTTCAATGGACTGGTAATAATCTTCAGGAAATTGTTGACTTTGTAGGAGAAAAAGTACATATTCAAATAGCATTTGCAAATCCAAAAATAAATTATCGAGTTTGTTTTATAGATTTTGAGGGATATACTGGTGATGAAGCCAATATAGTAACTATTTATATTGGTCCTGGCGATATGTGTCCATTATCCCTTACTGATTATTTGGTATTACATGATTATGGCGAAACTGATATTTTCGCATTTGAAGCAATACCAGATTATAAGTTCAAGCTTCTATATCAGCCAGACTCCTGCAGCTTAGATGGAAGTGGCTGCGAGTGAGTGCTAAGCTTTATGCTAATGATAGGTGCATAGCAGAAATTGATTCAATGGATGCTACACAAAATGGTTTTTATTCTCCTTCGCAAAAAGATGGCTACAGTTCAGTGGTAATTAATACGGATCAAGAAACGAAGAAAAAGCCTTGTAATTGTCCAAACTGTGGTGCACCTGTTAACAGTTATATTTGTGAGTATTGCGGAACTGAACTTGAAAAGCCTAAAAAGAAGCTGTCAGATGATGAGATGCGAGAATCCTTTGCCGAATTTGCAAGAAAACAAAGGCAAGCAGAACTTCAAGCTTCTCAAGAATGGCAAACTCAAAATCTGTTAAATGCTCTTAATATCTATGGCGTCAATACTCAAATTATGAACATGCAAGATAGTATTAAGTCAGCGATGTTAAGTCAGTCCTGTAGTTTGCATGACCAAATGTTTAACGCAACTATGCAGACAAATATTTATCCTGTGAAAAATGATGTAGAACAGGATATACCAATTAACAAAGGCAGCGATGTTCAAGATTCACCCGTTTCAGAAGCAGATAAAGAACTTGCAACAGTTCTAATGTGGTTTATGATTGGAATGGGGATATTTACATTGTTTGTTATTGCCGTTACTTGGATTTACAACTTATCTTAAAAGAAGGTGATACTTCAAAATGCTGAAATATTTACTCCTGGCGTTATATTTCGTGATAACCATTTACTTGTACAAAACGTTCTTGTATACGTTAGATACCGTCAAAGATTCATACGATGAGAAGTATAAAGATGATCCGAAGGTCACAAAGAGTACATATTGTGCTTTTTGTGACTTTCTTTATATTCTCTATATGATCTTCTGGCCTGTTTTTATGGTTTTAGTAATAATTCGAACAAAGAAAGGTAAAGAACATGTACACAAAGGGCAAAATTCTGGAGGAGATGGAGAAGGGACACATAAAGATTGATCCCTTCCATCCTGAACAGCTTAATCCTAACAGCTACAACGTAATGCTGGCTGATGAATTGCTGATTTACACAGATGAGACAATAGACATGAAGCGAGATAATCCTTATAAGCTCATTAAGATCCCTGAAAAAGGATTGGTTATTGAACCTGGACTTTTATATTTGGGTCGAACGGTTGAGCGAACAGAAACTCATGGAGTACATGTTTGTATCGATGGACGTTCATCAGTTGGTAGACTCGGTGTGAATGTTCATTGTACAGCAGGCTTCGGTGATAACCACTTTAAAGGCTACTGGACGTTTGAGATCTTCTGTATTCAGCCGGTCATTATCTATCCGTTTGTCAAGATCAGCCAATTATATTTTGAAGATTATCAAGGTGCTGATGGTGAAGACGTTTATAAAGAGGTAGGCTACAAAGGTAAGTATCAAGACAATCATGGAATCCAGTCTTCTATGTTTTGGAAGGAGTTTCAAAAATGATTGAAACATATTCGCATAATGTTCAAGTGACTCTAGGCGAAGAACAGTATAAAGGTCTGAATGAAATGGCTGAAGATTTTAAGAAAAAAATTCCCGAGGTCATTCGTATCCTTATCGAAAATGAGTATGCCCGTAGAGGTGTGATAGCTCCTTTAGCTCGCGGTGGTCTTCATAGAAAAGAAAAAAAGAAGACATTAACCTTTGGGCTTACTCAGACTCAATATAAGATGCTTGACGAACTTGCTGCTAAATATAGAGTAACAAAGATGCAGTTAATTCGAAAGCTTATCGAGGAAGAGTATCTTGTTTGGCAATTTAAAGCTTATGGTGTAGTTGTTTAAGGAGGGACTATATGCGAGTAAAAGGCTGTGAAGTCGTTAAAAATGCGCACGTTTTTGGTTTAAAGGAAAGCATTCGTGGAGCAAAGTTTCCAATGGCTACTGATGTTGATAAGCTGACTGATGAACTAACTCCTGGAATTAAAGCTTTAGCAACATCTGGACAAGGAGAAGGTCATGACAACTGGCTTAATGGACCTACGGTTCAATTCGATTTAACTTTTACGGTTAAAGCTTGGACAGAAGCAGAGCGATATCATTTCTTCGATTTTATTTCTTCACAAAGTACTATGCATCGGATTACTAAGTTTAATCTAAAAGAGTCTTATATTTCCTATGTTGATCCAAGAATTATTGAAATCATGCAAGAAAAAGTTGATGACTACAATAAATTGGCTTCTGATCCTACAGTTTCTCCAGAAGTTCTAAAGGAACTATATTTAGAGATTCTTTATAGTAATCCAGCTGGTTTTAAACTTACTGCAAACATGAGAACAGACTACCGTCAACTTAAGACTATCTATCAGCAACGTAAAAAACATAGGCTACCAGAATGGAGAATGTTCTGTAAATGGATCGAGACTTTACCAGAAGCAGATCTAATTACAACTGATATTCATGCTGAGGATAGAAATGCTAAAGAAATTATTGTGGAGCTTGCCAATAAAATACATCCTAATAAGCATTACACTATGACTACCTCTATAGCGGAACTTCGGCAAGCTATTATGTTTAAAGAACATGTTCAGAAAGTAGACTCTAAAATGGAGAAGAAAGGCAAATAACTATGGAATACACATGCTCACGTTGCGGTAAAACAATCACAGAGAAAAAACATATCATTCAGGACATCGTATATTTAGGCAAGTCCAAGCCTCGTCAGCTTCTTTGTGACAAATGCTATGAGTCTTTTACATTATGGTTCAATAATCCTGAAGGAAAGGAGGAATGATATTTGGACAGCAATATTTTCCGGGAGGTAAGATTCGACAAATACTGTGAGACTTGCAAATATGGAGATCTTGATGAGGTTAAAGATCCTTGTAATGATTGTCTTGCGATTGGTATGCGAGAAGAATCTGAGAAGCCCGAATACTACGAAGAAGCAACTGCTGAGGAACTTCGGAAAAGAAAGAAGGCTAACCCGTGAACCGAGAAGATGCTCTTGATAGTATGGCTTATTGGGTCGCAACAAAAGAAAATTATCCGGAATGGCGAACACAATGTTTAAACAAACCTTATTGGCATAATCCAAATCCTAAAGTTTTGGGAAAAGTAACGGCAGTCGATTATACATCCGATAAAGATCATAGTTCTGCCTGTTTCTATGTCAAATGCAATCCTGAGGGCAGCGGATGGATTGATTTTCTTAAGAAACGAATTGACTTAGGAGAGCGACAGCAAAGGATTAGCTTCAATTCTCATTACGGCATGTACGTCGAAGAAAAACCAGAACAAAGTTATGTAAATTATATTTTATACAACAAACAGGAGGATAAGAAAATGACACAAGCTGAGATTACTTATGAAGCACAGAAGCATGAACTTGAACAGGAAGAAGCTGCTGAATTTAACCAGTTATTGGCAGACCAAGCTGCAGCTCGTCATAATCTTAAAACAAAATACGATCAAAAACGTTTCGATCTTGAGAAATTGAAAGAAGATGCTGAGCGGAAGGAGAAAGCTGAAGCCCATGCCAAAGCTGTGAAGGAAACCTATGACTCTTATATTACTCAGGGCTTCACGAAAACACAGGCTGAAGCTTTCATTAAGATTGCCCTTGAGAATCTAAGCACATGACAAACTATTTGAATTCTATTAATACATTATTAAATCTAGGGACAATTGAATATCAGCCAAGTATGCAGCAAATGCAAAACAAATTAGCAACGGAGGGATGCTGTATAAGTAAACCAAATACTTTTCAGATGGGAGCAAATTATAAATATTTAAGCGACATTCTTAAATCTTTTGGTGATCTTGGTGTACGAAGTTTGACGGAAGAACATGAATATGGTTGCATTCCGCTTTTAACCATTGAAGCAGATATGTATGCCAAAAGACCTGAAAACACAGTATCTGATGTCATTGAAAATATGACGGATAATCAACAAAAAGTCTTAAATTATATTTTAGATGAAGCTATTAAAGAAAAGGAGAATAATGAAATGATTAACAACAACATGAGCAACAATTCTATGTTCGATGCCTTTAAGGGTATGTTCGGTAAAGTGGACAATGGTATGTGCCGGCTATCTATGAATGGCAACATTGCAGTTAAGACTTCTAATGGCTACAAGTCCTATAACATGAAAGAAGGCCGTCTGGTCAATTGTGCTAATTTCGTGTTCCCGATGGGTGATGAGATGTTCTTCATCATTCCGACGAATAAAGTTGAAGCGGGCGACATCATCATCGTGGCGGGCCTTCCGAAGTGCGTTCTTAAGAAAGATTCTGGAACCATTACCGTCATTAACTATGAGGATTCCACTGTTGAGACCATTCTTCCTGAGCGTCATATCTTTATGGGCGAGACCTACTTCTATGGCAAGGTCGTCTCGATGTTTGGTGAAGACATCATCGGTGGCGGCAAGAAGTCCATGAACAAGATTATGAAGTTCATGATGATGAGCGAGATGATGAAGGGCTTTGGCGGCAATTCCCAGAACAACGCTATGGCGAATATGATGCCGCTTATGATGATGTCTGGCGGCAACATGGGCGACCTCTTCAGCGGGATCTTTGACTTTGGCGAAAAAGGTGAAACGGAGCATGCCGATGGAGAAACTGATAAGAGGACAGAGAGCAAAGATTAATGGTCTTTATGATGATGCAATATCACTTAACATTATAGAATCTGATGAACTTAATAATGTACTAGAAAAGCTTATTAAACCGATAGATAGTTCATCTGACTTCGCAGAATTTGAGCAACGGATTTTAAAAGGAACTCCAGATCCAAATAAGAAAATCAAAATCTTTAGAAACAAGGAGGAAGAGGCAGCCACTTAAGGTTGCCTCTTTTATATTTTTTGAGGAAATAAATTATGCAAAAAGAGCTATTAATGCCAATTGAGGACTTTAGTGACTATAACGATGCTCGTATAATCTTCTTAATTCCTAATATTACTGAATCGAAAGTAACGCTAGGTTTTATAATGACACAATTAATTAAAGACCAAATAAATCATAGAGATCGTATAACAAATAAAACACAATTCTTTTATATTTCAAATGAAGACATTGACACAGGTCTATACAATGGCGAAATACTAGATAGTGTGTTATATCCGCTTGAAGGTATGTACGATATTTACAGAATTTTAGCGGATATAGATGGAAAACTTTATCTACAATGGGCACGAGATATCAATGCAGATGCTTACATTCCACCATATGAATGTGCCGAAGACATTCTAACAGAAATCGATAATAGTTGAGATTTGAAAGGAGATTAAAATAATAACCTTATGTCAAAACAAATTTTATTTGAAGATCTTGAATTAAATAATTCGCATGCTGGGATTTTGCTTGATTCAGGAGATGTCTTATGTAGTTGCTGCGGAGGTATATTTGAAAAGAGTGAAGAAAATATTAAATGGCGAAAAATAAAAGAATATGATAATTGGGTAAACTTCGAAGACTGTATTAAAGAATAATATATTTGAAAGGAGATTAAAAACATGGGTATGTATACAGAGTTTGTTATGGCAGCTCAGATTAAAAATGATCCGACTGTTGTACAAATTCTTAATTATATGGTCAACGATGGGCCAATGCCTGAAGAATTGCCAAACCATGATTTCTTTAAAATTGTAAACTGGCAATATGACTTATGCTTTGATAGCTATTATTTTCCGGGGACAACCAATACGACCTTTATCAAAAATGATTTGCATGGTGCTGCAAAACAACCACTATATTTTCTTACAGTTAGATGCAATCTTAAAAATTATTATAATGATATTGATAAATTCTTAGATTGGCTTTGTCCTTACATTGTCGATCCTGAAGATGGATTTCTTGGATATAGTCGATATGAAGAATGCGATGACCCAAGCTTGATTTATATTCATGATAATAAAATTGTTCGTCATGGCGTAAGAAATTGAAAGGAGATTAAAAACATGGGATATGGCTCTTGGGATAGTGTAAGTTACACTACATATGCAAATACTACTGGTAGATCGGTCAACTCTGCTGGAAATTTGAGTTCGAATTATACAGCGCAAGATATTTTTAAAGCGCGTGGAATAGACGACAAGCTTCTACCGTATAAGGTTATGCGTGAGTGCAGAGACAGTGCTGAGCATCCGCATACGATCCCGGTTGTGTTGGCTCTCGATGTTACTGGATCGATGGGCACCAGCATTGCGGAGGTCGCCAAAAGACTCAATGAGGTCATGACCAAGTTATATTCTGAGGTTCCTGACGTAGAATTTTGTATCATGGGCATTGGAGACTTGGCTTATGACCAAGCTCCTATTCAGATTTCGCAATTCGAAGCAGATGTCAGGATTGCAGAATGGTTGGACAAAGTATATTTTGAAAAAGGCGGCGGAGGCAATGCTTTCGAGTCTTATACGGCAGCGTGGTTTATGGGTGTTCATCATATGGATCTTGACTGTTGGAAGCGAGGCGAAAAAGGTGTCATCATTACTCTTGGCGATGAACCTCTGAATCCGTATCTTCCAAAAGAGAGACTTGAGAGATCCACTGGTGACACTGGTCTGCAAGCTGATATTGAAACTGGACCGTTGTTTAACGAAGCTTGCCAGAAGTTTGATATTTACCATATAGCTGTTGACGGTAATTATACGAACTGTTATGCAAGATATAAGTCCCGTATTGAAGAATCCTTCGGCGAATATTTGGATGGCCAGCATCTCATTCACGCGACGATCGAGGAAGTAATTCCCACGATCATTGATATTGTGAAGAATCATGTAAGTCAAGTTCCTACTGCAGAAGGTATGCCGGTGATTTCATGGTAAAGCTTTGGCATGTTTTTGGGTATGCAATTAAATGTGCTAATCAGTATACTGCTAAATCTTTTATTAGCAAGATAGTAGCGGCAGAAGATGAAAAAGAGGCCATATTAACTACAATGATTGCATGCCATAGTGATTCATTTCAAACGATTAGCGCTGTTGAATTTGAGTTAGAAGATGGTATGGTATTTGACCTTCATTGAAAGGAATATTTAATAGCTATGTGGTATGTTATTGGATATTTTGTAATTGGATTGATTGTTAGCATAGCAGATCGTGTTAGTGATGAACTTTGGTTCGATAAACCATACTATAAAGCAGAAGATCCTGGTACTGACCTTATTTTTCATGTAATGCTTGCGCTTTTATGGCCATTTTTTTTGATGATTGTTAGCATTATAGCAATTGATACATCCTTAATAGGTTTAAGTAAATGGCTAGCTAAGAAAATTAAAGAAAGGAGCAAACATGAGCAAACCAAAGATTAAAGTCGTCATTGGGGCAAACTATGGCGATGAAGGAAAAGGACTTGCAACAGACTACTTTACACAGCAAGCAAAAGGTCCTGTTCTGAACGTCCTTTATAATGGTGGTCCGCAGCGTGGTCATACTGTGGAACATAAAAACGGTCTGCGCCATATCTTCCATCATTTTGGGTCGGGATTCTTTAGTGGAGCCTCGACCTATTTTGATGAAAACTTTCTGATTGATCCGATAAAGTTCAATATTGAACACTGCGAACTCTTGGATCAGGCAAAGTATTTCACAGACATGTCCGAGGAAGAGGCTATTGAACGTGCAATTTGCTTCTGTCATCCGAATTGCCGTGTGATTACGCCATGGGATGCTATGGCAAACCAGATTCTGCAGGAAGGAAATAATACCTGTGGCTGTGGAATCTGGCAGACGATTCGTAGATATGAGAAACAATTTATGGCCAAGCCTATTAAAAGTATATTTGATATGCGTGATCCTGAATTAATGCGGTATCTTAAAGATATTGCATGGTACACATTGCTTGGTATTAATGGTAATCGTCAATTTAGTATCTCAAAACTTCAGGATACCTTGCCAGAACCATATAATAAGGTTTGGTTTAATGAAAATCTGTTTCATGGTTTCATTTATGATATACGACAAATGGCTTCTCGTGTCATCGTTACTAGTTTCCAAGACATAGCAGAAGGCAATGACACCATTATATTTGAAGGTGGACAAGGCTTAGGTTTAAATGGAGCAGGAGGTTTAGATGACATTACATGCAGTTTTTCCTGCAAAGATCTAACTCCTTCAGATACTGGTTCATTGATTCCAGTCAGTTTGTGTGCTAGCATTTCCAATGACATTGAAATTTGCTATGTAACAAGAACATACGTTACGAGGCATGGCGATGGCGAGTTACCTTTTGAATGCCCAAAAGCAGAACTTGGTATTGATGAAATTGATATTACGAATCAGTCTAATCAATTTCAGGGTGCCTTAAGATATGGGCATCTAAGTTGGGTACATCTTAAAGATCGTATCGTTAATGACTATAACAGAACGTCTTGTCGAATTATTACAAGTCCAACTTTAATGGTCACGCATGTTAATTCAGAATTTATAGAAGATCTTAAAGAGCAGCCCCCTACTTTTGTAGACGACTGTTATATTTCAGCATCACCGTACTCTGAAGAAGTGGAGGTATGGCATTCATGAAAGCAAGCCGTATTGCATCTATCATCATTGTAATATTGATATTGGTAGCAGTCATAGTTATTTTTTGGAATCTGTTCATAGGTAATCGTCAAGTCTTCGATACCGCAATGCGCTTTGACCATGCTATGATCAAACTTGCAGATGATGAAATCGTAGAAGGGAGGGTAGATTCATGGATGGACTTCGAGAACAGCGATCAGATTCAAATAACGATTAACGGGATAACTTACTTAACTCATTGCATGAATGTGACACTTATAAAGAATTAGGCGATCAGGAAGCTCTCTGAAATATAGGAGCTTCTTTATTTTTACTATGGGGAGGAGAACAATGTCTGAACTATCTGAAGAATGGAAGAAAATTCGTCAGGAACTTGGTAACTTTATGTGCAAACTCGATAATGCGACAAATCGAGTAATTGTTTCAGATGAACAACGAAAGAAAGTTTATGATACGGCTTTTGAATCCGGTTGGCAAAATGGACGGAACGACCTATGGGACAGGATTGATGACTATTTTACGCTCACAATGGATAATACCGAACGCCATAAGATTGCGAAGGAGATGGAACATACTGCATTTAGTGATATTGTTAGTGCAATGTCACCGGATACGTTTACTACCCGACTAACTACGTACCATGAGGATCGTAAGAAAGCAAACTGTGATATTTCAGTTGGTGATGAATGCTATTATCTTCTTTCAGGTGATAGTCCTGACAATCGTTTCATCATCACAAAGATTTATGATGGCGAGAATGGGCTTGGAGAAAAAGAAAAATTCTTTGATGGCGTTTATCATAATGGTCGAACGATCTCAGATGGATCTTTAAGGCTTGTAACAAAAACTGGCAATTATTATCCAATTATGAATGCTCTACTTTCGCCTTTTGATGAACCACCAGTGGAGGTTAAGAAAGATGGCAAAGTTTGAACAACCTAAAATGAAAGTGGTAAACATTGGAGATACGGTACCTATTGGAAAGATCTATGAGCCCGATTGGATGATCAGCAACCGGGAGATAGTGAAGATCAACGGCGAGTATATCCATTTACCACCGAATCATTGGCATCCATATTTGAGTCGTGTCATGAGACGAAATGGCAAGGTCTATTGCAATGGCCGAGTATGGAATGCAAAACGAAAGAAATGGCAGTTTAGTATTAAGGCATACTGGTATTATATTTTTGATAGGAGAAATTAAATGAGTAAAAAAGTCTTTGACCTAATTGCAGCAGAGAATATGCGGCAGAGTAGCACAATCGAACTGATTGCAAGCGAGAACTTCGTAAGTGATGATATTATGCTGGCTGTTGGATCTTCTTTGACTAATAAGTATACGGAAGGCTATCCGGCAGAAAGAACTTCTGGCAATAAAGGTAGGTATTACGGTGGCTGCCAGTTCTATGATGCACTTGAGGAATATTGCTGCAACAAATGGCGTGAGGTCTTTAACACAGACTATCACGTTAATGTTCAGCCACATTCCGGTTCGAATGCAAATATGGCGGCTTATATGAGTGTGTTGAAGCCGGGAGATACTATCTTAGCAATGAGACTGGATCAGGGTGGGCATCTCACGCATGGATCACCTGTGAATTTCTCAGGAAAGCTCTTTAAATTCGTATTTTATGATTTGGATGAAACTGGACGAATTGACTACAATGATCTCGAAAACAAAATCATCGAGTATAAACCTAAACTGGTCTTAGCTGGAGCTTCAGCATATTCTCGTATTATTGACTATAAAACAATTAAGAACATTATCAATAAAATTGCTATTGCCAAATGGGAACAAAATGGCCCATTTAGTCCATGGAGTGATCTTCCTGATTGCCGTCCATATTTCATGGTCGATATGGCCCATGTTGCAGGCTTAATTGCAGCCGGTGACCATCCGTCGCCCTTTGACTTTGCGGACATCATTACTACTACGACACATAAAACTCTTCGTGGACCTCGTGGCGGTATGATATTCTGCAGACGGGATCTTGCTAAGAAGATCGATAGTGCAGTATTTCCTGGCTGCCAGGGCGGTCCTCTGCAGCACGTAATTGCAGGTAAAGCCATTTGTGCCGACGAAGCATTGACCGATGAGTATAAGAGTTATATTCACCAAGTCGTGAAGAATGCCAAGGCTATGGCTGAAGAGTTTATCAAGATGGGCTATGAGGTAGTGACGGGAGGAACAGATAACCATATGTTCCTTCTTGACTTTAGCAAAACCCATCCGAACATTACTGGTAAGATGGTTCAGGATGCCTGCGACGAGCATGGTATTACACTAAATAAGAACTGTGTCCCGAATGAGCAGCGTAGTCCTGTACAGACCAGCGGTGTTCGGATTGGCACGCCTGCAATGACGACGAAGGGCTATAAGGAAGAAGACTTTATATCTGTTGCTCATGATATTGACAAGATTATCAAGGAGATTAATGTATGAACAACATCTATCTCATCATCGGCCCATCCGGTTCCGGTAAAACAACTATTGCAAACAGACTGCATGATATTTACGGCCTAAAAGTTGTGGAAAGCTATACGACAAGACCTCCTCGCTATGAAGGTGAAGGAGGTCATATTTTTGTCTCTAATGAAGAATTCGATAAACTTGGCGAAATGGTAGCCTATACAGAATACAACGGTTATCGTTATGGCGTGACGGCTGAGATTGTTGATGCCTGTGATATTTACGTCATTGATCCTCCTGGCGTTGAGCATATGAGGAAACACTATCATGGAGACAAGGGCATTGTTACTATCGGCTTAGATGTCAGTGAGACGATTCGGGCATTACGTATGATGAAACGCGGCGACTCAATTGATGATATTTTGCGGCGGATTGAGATTGATGCAAGATGGTTTGACAATAAAGAGGTTAAGCTCATCTATGATGTTCATTGCGCTGAATTAGAACTTGATAGAGCCGTAGACTATATTAAGAAGTACATTGATATAAGAGAAAAATACAATTGGAAAGGCTTTGGGGATATTTTATATGGAAACTGAATACGAAGAACTTGAATGCATGGAAGATGGACGAATCCTGATCGACTATGATGACTTTGTTGCATTGGCTCAGAGTGATGCTAAAGGGAGAGCAAGTATTAATTATATTTTAAGAGCTTTGCGTTTAGGCGTGGAGCCTTCTGTTATTTTAGCAATCTTCGATGAAGATACTGGAGCTAGCATTGATGAGCTGTTAACAAAACCAGAAAGCCCGTTTTATATTCCGACAGATATTGAAGGTGAGCCAGTATGAGTCAATATGATCTTAAAGTTGGCGATGAGGTAACAACCATTGAAGGCGGCCCAAGTAGAACCTACATCATCATCAGTTATAAGCCTGGCGATAATTGGGCCATCGTCATAACCAGAGCAGATGGCTGGCATTATGCATTGAGGGCTAGAGAACTGATCCCAACTGGTCAACATTATAGCTTTTCTGAAAAGCTTAAACGTGAGATCGACGAATCCATGCAATATAGATACAATATTTCAAAGAGCCTGCTTACAGATCAACATCTGCAGTTGGTGACGGAGTAAAGCTGTTTATATTTCCTCCTTCGTAAACATATCCGTCTAATCGACAGAAGTACTCATTTCATTCGTACAGTTTACACCGACTATAGTAGGAAGGATATTAACTACTACAAAAAAAAATGAGGAGGAGATTATATGAAAAAACAGATTATCGCAATCACAGCAATAATTTTGGTAGCAATTATATTCTTTGGGAACCTGGGAGCAGATCGTAGAGCTCTCGTCAACGCCCTTGAATACAGGGGTTACGTAAAATGTCCGGATGGCATTTACCGGGCAAGAGAAATCAAAGAAGAAGGATCTAACATCATTATGTATGATCGGTCTTTTGATGTGAAGAACAATCATGGTGAAAGCCATGTGATTACTTTATTCAAGAGACTTGACGGCACTAATGTGAAAGAGTCTGAAATCATTGAACTCTCTGCCTGGAGCTTTGATGAACGGCATTTCGTACCTGTAGATTAAGGGTTATTACGAGAGAAGGGGCTACATCTGCTCCTTCTTTTGCTCCTTGAATAATAGAAAGGACTGATACATATGAGCTTAAAGTATAATGAGTATCTTCATGAGCACTGCAGCGGAGTACGAAAAGGACTGCAATGGATGGCGGACAATCTTGCTGGGATTGATCATGATATTTTAGATAAGGCAATGTCCAATGCTGAGGTTCATGATAGCAGTAAAATGCAACCTGAAGAGTATAAAGCATATGACGACTACTTTTATGGCGGAAACAAAACTGCAAAAGTAAAAGAAGCTTTTGATTATGCTTGGCTTCATCATATTCATAATAACCCGCATCATTGGCAATACTGGGTTTTGATCAACGACGATGCTAGCGAAGGAACCAGAGCCCTGGAGATGCCTCTTGAGTACGTTTATGAAATGATCGCGGACTGGTGGAGCTTTTCTTGGAAGAAGGAAAACCTTATGGAGATCTTCGACTGGTATGACGACCATAAGAAACGAATTATATTTCATAAGAATACTAAGAAAGTCGTTGAGACCATCTTAGACAACATCAAAGCTGTTCTCAAGATGCAGCAGCGCAAAGAGCAGCCGTCTACTATTGAGGACGAAGATGAGACGGTGGAAGAAGTGAAGCTTGGCGATAATAATGATATTCTCGACCACTCAGATCTTAAAGAAGATAAAGAAAAGAAATTCGGTGTACCTGAACAACATAAATTCCCTTTACCAGATGCTGACCATGTAAGATCGGCAATTCGTTTCTTTAACTATGTTGATCCGAAGTATGAGAAAGAGCTTGCTGAAGCTATTCTGAAACGAATGGACGAATATGGCTTAAGTTTTGAAGACTTTGGCGTTGGTGATGAGAATCGTTTTAAGAAGTATATTCCGGAAAAGTATTTGACTAATCGGTGATATATTATGAACTACATCGATTTAGTGCTCCAAGAAAACCTTGACCGGCTGTCCGATATGAGAGTACGTAGGCAGCGAGAACTTGAACAGAAGATCAAACCATTTCGTGAAAAAGCTAAGTATGCAAGATATTCTAAGACGAGATTTGGAAATTTTCTCGGATTACAATATCGAGAAACAGGCGTTTGGATGATATTTGACCTGAATGGCGTTCCAGTATGTACTTGTGAGGATGGAGAGCTCGATTCGACACTAAATGAGCTTGAAAGTGCCTCGTAAATCGTAAAATTGGCACCCTCTATGTGAGCTAAGAGCTCAAAAACTATATTTTTCAGAAAGGACGCAAGACAAATGGACGAAAAGAAAGTTATGAGCAACGAGGCAAAGAAAGAGGTACGAGACCTGTTTGAGGGCGCTATGGGCACTCAGATCGACGGTCTGGAAAGTTACCTGCGAGATCTTTACAAGATCGGAGAAGCAAATGACAATGGGCTTTTGAAGAGCCGTTGCGTGACTGCTCTCCGGTACTTGAATAATCTTCGCTTTGACTTCCAGTCTGGCATTGATCTGGGCCAGTTCTAAGCACTATCAGGGGTACTGTTTTACAGTGCCTCTTTTTTTTTTCGTAAGTTATACAACGCCTATAATGAGGAAGATAGGACCTCAATAATTGATATTTGAAAAAGGAGATATTAAAATGAGAACAAAAATTGCAGCATGGCTGATGAGCATGGCCCTTACGATCAATGGCGGACCTATCGATATCGAGGAGGCGGAACCTATGAACACGGTTCCTGAGACGGTTATCACTGAAACTATTCTGACGGAAAATACGATTCCGGAAACTGTAATCGAAGAGGTTATCGTTCCTGAAGAGCACGAAGGAGAGATCTTTGAGGTTGAGGGCTCTAATGAATCCTGGATTAAAGAGAAGCTCACTTCAGCTAAGGAAACGATATCTGAGGCGGTTACCAGCGTCTGTGACAAAGTATTTACCAGAGGGGATAAGATCGAAACAATGGTAATCTTCAGGGACCCTAATATGTAACTCATAGGAGACACACCGTCTCCTTTTTTTTCGTAAAGAATGATTAATCCACATATGAAAGAATGGGAAGAATCTTATACGGGTCCTTTTGATCAAACTACAGAAAATGGTGATCTAAAGGAAACAAAAGATTCGGTCTATCTTACATATTACTATAATAATATGGTCTGGGAGATGCATTGGTTTAAGCCAGTGAAAAAATCAATCTTTATTTTCGATTGGACAGTTAATAAAGAAATGGTTTTGGCAGCCCGTGCTTATACAGGAGCCCTTGTTGGCATCTATTGGAAACCTGTGGAGATCTAAAACACTATAAGACTCTGTTTTTACAGGGTCTTATATTTTTAGTAAACTATTCTAACGAAGACTGCCTCGTAAAATTCACACTTTCAATAATGAGGACAACGTTCCTACTATATTTTAACATGGAGGAAAAGAAAATGCTGACTAAAGAAAATTGGGCTGAATACTTTCCTGGAGTTCCTGATTTTGAACTTAAAAAGAGAAAAGAATTTAGTGATTTTTTGGAGCAAACTGAGAATTCAAATATGAGCATCATGGAGAAGATCAAGCAAAATGCTATTGATCTCTGGGAGAACCATAAGGCAGAAATCCTTATTGGTACTATCTGGGGAGGCATTGGCATTTACTCGGTCGTCGCCATGGCTCTCGGTATCAAGAGATCACGAGCGTTCAATCTGGAGGTCAAGGCTAAGTATGGGCCAAACGCAACCCATGGAAATATTTTTGGCGGAAGTATGTCGAAACGGCGGGCTGATTTAGAAGCCTGGGAAAAGGGAAGTCGGAAAGAAGACTTTGATCGAGTGATGAAAGTCGCTAAGACACTCCACATTGGGAGCGACGACGTGTATACCATTGAAGGATTTAAGAATCCTGACGATGAGCATATTGCGGTTGCCGTCTTCCAGCAGTGTGGACAGATGTTCCATAGCGACTGGATCGCATAATGATCAATGGGAAATCTTTACGGTTTCCCTTTGCTTTTTGAAAGGAAAATGAAACATGAAATTTGAAACAACCAGATCTACTCATTTTGAAGACACAACTGTTCATGATATTGTGGTGTATACGTTTTTTAATAAAAAATTAGTTAAGTATCGTGGCAATGCTTTCTTTAGAGAAGGAGCTGGTATTTGCGGCTTCCGAGCTAAAGTTGGAAAAGATGCTAGTCTGATTGGTCGGTTTTACACCACACTTTTCAGTGGCAAAGAAAAGCGGTTTTCTATTTGTGGTATGCCTGGCGTCATCTATAATACAACCGTTTGGTATGAGCAGGATGCCGATGAAGAAGCCAGAGAACTGTTCCTTAAGTATGAAGAGACAAAGATTCAAAAATTAGAGCAAGAAATTGAAAAATACAAAGACTGGATTGAGATAATTAAGAATTCAAGCATTGTTAATGAAATTTGAAAGGAGAATAAAACATGAGCAACGATGAAATCAGAGAAATAGTTAAAGAACAAATTGATGATCCAGTGCCTGAGGCCATTATGAAGGTTTTCCAACTTACAATGCATGATATTCGAAAAATTGGTATCAATCAGGATGGAAGTCCAATTAATGTCATCATGTCTCCAGAACGTGAACTAGGGTATTATAAGACAAAACTTGATGCCATTATGAATATGATTGAGATTTCCCCTTTGGCTTTTAAAGACGCTCAATTAACGAAACCTATTGCAACTACATCTGTGTGCTCAGATATTTACGAAGTTTATGAAATCGATTTGGATAATCCAGCTTATCCAGACGTAAAGACTATTTATATGCTTAAAGAGATTGTGCTTGATTGAAAGGAGAATAAATCATGAGCGATCCTATTATAGGTCTCATTGGCGTGGCTGCGCACTATTATACAAATTTTATTGATACTTTACTTGAGGATTCATCTGGCAAATTTCACACTCTTATGGGTATCATTATGCATGAAAAAGACGCTGTAGCAGGCTATTGCTATATTTTTACCGGTGGTCCTGGTACAGGAAAGACCTCCATAATGAACATTCTGCGAAAAGTATTTGAAACAGATGCTTCTGTTATATTTGTAGATGACATCGATCCGAATAAATTACAAGTCGATCCTGCAAAAACGTATTTTATTGCGACAAATCTTCCAAAGGACCAAATCAAACTAAAAAATGCATGTATTTTAGAAATGAGTGGACGAAGATTTCCTTTAAAAGTTTATAAAACCTACATGCATGATTTTGAGCAATTTACAGATGCATACAAGCTTATATGCGATTCTGAATATAGGATCTGGAATGTGACAAAGGAGATTTTATGAGTAATAATTATTCCGAGATCATCACTGTCGCAGGCCTTATGAAACGAAATGCTTTAGGTGTAGGCTATGATATACGAGAACATAACGATGACCTATTGACATTTAAGCTTAAAACCGAACCAAAGCTTCGTGCTGCCTTGAAGCGTACATATCCTGAGATAGATGCAGATCAAGTGGGAGATATTTCAGAAGGAATCTGGACGATTGCTGATTGGACAAAGTATAAGAAGATTTATGAACTTCAGCAAACTTTTGCAGATTATCTTGCTGATACAGAAAGCGCTAAGGTTTCTTGTGAACTTTGGAAGCGGCTACCTTATGAGTCCTTCTATTTATATTTTGGTGATAGAGAGATTAATCCAGAAAAATATGGATTAGGCTCAATTACTATGAAGACTTGCAAAGGCGCTTTCGTCAGAGTTCACGTTGTAACTAAGTTAATCTTAAATCTCGGCATTGAAATCTTAGGTAGCGGCGGAGAAGAAAAATGGATTGGCTTTGCACTCGACATTCCAGAAGGTATGAACTTTGATGATGCTATTGACTACTATGTAGATTCCAGAAAAGGCATTGAGTCTTTCGATCCTAAACGAATTGATGAAATAAAGGAATTCTGGAGACCATTCTTTCGTATAGTTATGAATGCATGCCAATACTTAAGTGCTTCAAATGCTGAAATTAAAGATGTAAAAATTGCTAAAAAGGATCGACCCATCAGTAAAAGTAAAGATGGCAAAGAAAAGAAGATTAATATTCAAGTAAGTCAGGTCGGATATTCTATCGGTCAAAGATTTGAGAAAATGTATCAAGAATCAGACATTAAAACTGAACGAATTGGTACGAAAGGAACAAAGAAGCGGCCTCATGTTAGACGTGCTCATTGGCATCATTATTGGACTGGACCTGGAAGAACTGTTTTAGAAGTTAAATGGTTAGAGCCGGTCTTTGTTATGGGTGATGAAGATATGAAAGCCGTTGTTCATCGAGTGGAAGGAGCCTAAAGCATGAGAATCACTGAAAAACATTGTAATGGCACAGAAGTCATTAAGGAACGCAAGTATGCCGTCGTGAACTATGGAGAATCTGGTTATGACATTTGCATTGGAATCTTTGATACGCCTAGAGAAGCTCTTGGATGCGTTTTAGAAAACTATCTGGAATCTTTAGGCGATGATGTGGATGTTCCGGTTACCATGCAGTATACAGATGATGAAGATAATGGAAGTTGGGAACAGATCAGCTTTAGTTCTCCTAAAACAGAACATGCTTTAGAACTGGTTGACCATTATAAGATCTATTTTCAGGATACGATTATTGATACAAAGAAAGGAGATTAAAGTATGAGCACAAAACCTAATCCTATTACTTTGGGCCAGTTGCTTCAGTATTCCAATAGCCCGACTGAGATTGTTCAGATTGTAGAGGGAAGCGATTGGGATAGATATTCTGAATTACCTGCTGACAGCGGTCTTTTAAAGCCCTTCTATAGTTATTATATTGTCGATCTTGAGGCAGTATCCACAGACGTGATCAGAGTTGCAATCAAATATGGAGTAGAAGAGCAATGACGTATCCTTTTCGAGATGTAAAGCAAATGAAGCTCAGCGATAAGCGGCTTTTGGATGTATGGAGGGAAATGGCAGAAGACAAGCAAAAAGTTGTTTTGATGATTATAGAGGCCATTAAAACAAAAACTGAGCTCACAGATGAACAAAAGCTTGAATGTCTAGGACTGCTTCCGTCGTTTTCTGATGATGAGTTTGCTTTACTATGTTATTACGCAGATACCAAGGACAAATCATGGTTTATGTATACATAAAGGAGAATAAAACATGCGCAATATCCTCTTGAACGTGGCGAGTATAGGCTATTTGATCGATTAATCGGTTCTATTGAACGGCTTTATCCCCTCGAAAAATCTGAACCTCCTATAGTGAGCAAAACCGAATAAAATTAGGAGGAAAAGAAAATGGATTTTTTCGCAGAAATTCCGGCAAAATTAAGAAAACTACACGCTGCTTTGGACAGCATTAGGTCAAGAACCAAAGAGCTTAGTGAACAAGGTCAGTTCGTCTATGCCATGGAAGAAATGATTGATGAGAGATTCTCATTATTCATGAACTATGTGAATGGACAGCTGATGCTTGTTGATAAGATCAATGGCAATTTTGATGTAAAAAGTATGTATAACGTGATAGCTTACAACGATATGATCGGAATTAACTTAAGTTCGGACTATATCACATATTCGACCTTCAGTTAAACTCAATTAAGAGGACTTTGAAATACAGGTCCTCTTATATTTTTAACGTAAATATCTCTGTCTAATCGACAGAAGTACTGCACGCAAAACTTACAGACCCAATAATGAGGAACAAGATTCCTAAACTTTATTGAGGAGGAAAACAAATGAGCATTAAAGAAAAATGGAAAAGTTATCGAACTTGGAAGAAGACCAAAATCGAGGAGTTCAATACGAAACATCCGGTATTAGCCGATGCTATCATAAAAACACAGATAGCACTTGGCGTCGGATTGGCAATTGGTACGACTTACGTAATTGGTTATTCTGATGGGCATAATGCCTATGAACAAAAACTCATTGAAGCAGCCGACAAAGCAAAGAAAGAAAAGGAAAAACCAACACTTGCTCCTTGGAAAGAGGAATACAAAGAGAACTATGACAAAGCTTTGGAGTTTCGTGATTCTCTTAATCTGGCGGAAGGTGAACAATTAGTGTTCTCTGACAGTTCGGTGTATAATGATCCTACACTGAAGCCTGTTATTGTAGATCATTTTGTTTATAAGAGACCTTGCTATCCGCCTGACGAAGACATCAAGTGGCTTGACTAAGACTTTTAGAGGAATTCTTTTGAGTTCCTCTTTTCTTTTTATGAAAGGAGTAAAAAACATGGCAAAAGCAGTCTTATATTCTCTTTGGCACAAAGAGTTCAAGAAAGTTCATGGCGATGTGGAGGATAAGCCCAGAATTCCAGGAGCTACGACACAAGATCCATGCTGTAACTTTTATGAACGTCAGATCAATGGAAAATATGATCGAAAGTCAGTCAGTCCCTTTGAAGGCGTCATCTATAACAAATGCTTATGGCTATCTGAGGAAAACGATGAGAAGGCCATTAATAGCTTCATTGACTATGAGAATGGCTGCATCCTAGGTCTTCAGAGACGAATTAAGTCGCATGAGGAACTGATCAAGATGCTGGAAACAGAAAAGGAGAAGAAAAAATGAGTAATGCAGAGCACGTAATTGAAACACTGATTCTTGGCATGCGAGATGGCCAAGATCCTTTGGACATTGTAAAAGAAGTTGGCGTTCAGAATAATCTTCATATGATGGGCGATATTGTCCTTGATGAAGATGAAGCTGTAAGGATCGCCTGTCACGTCGTCTATTCCCTCTATGATGGCAAATTCCCAGTTGACCATCTTGAAAATGGTGATATTTGCATAGATGCCTTTGGCTGTAGTCCTTGCATCATTACCAATATTAATGACCGTTCTATCCATGTTTTATATTTCAATGGTAAGACGCATAAGTTCAAGAGATATCAGGAGAGGCAGTTTAAGAAGCTTGATAAAAATGTATTTCAGCTTCTGACCAATTTTCTTGGTATTGCAGAACGTAAAATTGACACCTCTTATGATGAGCAGATACTCAATATTAATAAGGAGGAATAAAACATGGGTATTAAAGCAAAGATCAAAGCAGCATGCGATAAGGCTGAAGCAAAACTGGAGGAGATCTCAAATGACGTAACGGATTTCTGGAATGAACATCCGAGACTGATTCTGACGACTACTTTTGTGAGCTTCTTAGGCCTTATGACAGCAGCTGTTGCATCGAGCGTACAAGACCAGAGAGAACATCCGGAAAAGTATTTGCCGAAGGAACCTAAAAGTGACTTTGATATTCTGAACGACACGGCTGAAAAGCTCGGCTTGCAGGCAGGCGAGTCCTGTCGGATCACTGTAGACAAGGATGGTAATACGATGTTTAAGCGTACTTACCTGATTCCGAATGAAGATGCAGATGTATCCGATGAGGATGATGACGATGAGCCGAATGTAGTTGAAATCAGCCAGTTCTGATGAATGCAAAGGAGGAATCTTTTAGGTTCCTTCTTTTCTTTTTTTTTGCTAGGAGGATGCTGAATGAGTTTAGGAACGTTAGCAGTTGGTGTTGTTATATTTGCTATTGTCGCTGCACTATTAGGCGTAGCAGTCAAAAGCTTAGCTGAGAATACGGACATCGATGGAATGTCAATTTGGATCATAATAACGGTTTGCTTGTATTGCGCTATTTCAGGAACATATTTCTTGTATTCAGCAGGAAAGATTTGAAAGGAGGTAACTGAATGATACTAGGAAGAGTTGCTGTCGGAGTACTATTATTCGCATTGGCTTTCGCTATGCACCTAGGAATCGTAAAAATATTTGAAGATGGCACTAATGATGATTTAATAGGCTGGGGTTGTTTTTTAATAATCGTCCTTACAACTTATTGTACTACCTCTGGACTATGGCTGCTAATTCACTTTGGATATATTTGAAAGGATGAAACCATGAAAGAAAATAAATCTAAGTGGTCTAAGATCGTGCATAACTTTCTAGATAGTGGATTGGAGGTCATTAAGCTCCATGAGACTATCAGACCAGAAAATGCAGTGATCAGCCTAAAACATTATTTAGATGGCAAGGGCTTTCCAATTGCCTATGCTAAACGCGAAAACTACATTTACATGTACCGAACAGACTGTACAACGGTGTCAATTGATGAAGCAATTGAAGGCAAATATTTAGATAATGGAAGTTTCACCAGCATTGCATATCCATTTGGAGGAACAACGGTTAGATATAGCGACCATACAATTGCTAATATAATAAAACAGAATTAATAAGGAGAATAATTCATGAGAAAGTTTTATCAGCTTATTCGCATCGACATGCATAGTGTTATTGATGAAAGCGGAGAGAATCCGATTCCCGTCTACATGCCCATTACTCCGAATCGGCCGGAGTTTCATCTTGGATATTTTACCTCAAAGAGAAAGGTACTTGACCGGCTCATTGAGATTCAGCCGAAGATTATAAAGAATGGCGTGATGATCAAGCCGTTTTATACCGGTCATAGCTCTCGTGGATACTGGGAAGGTTGGCTGGTTCATGATCCAACCTTTGGGACCATCAAGTGTATGATGATCTTAGAGATTGAAGCTGAGTAAGATGATGAACGATATTCTCTTTTACGTCATCACGCCTGTATACAAACAGCGAAGAACGATTTAATTTAGAAAAGGAGAATAAACATGATTCCTGAAAGAAAAGAAGCCCCTATTGTAATTTGTGGTTTCCCTGGCGTTGGAAAGACCTATTTTGCCACATATATGAATGAACATGTAGGTCGAAACGACATCATAGATTTGGAATCTTCACCTTTTAAAGCTAAAGATGATTATCATCCTAATCTTTATTGCAAAGAAATTGAGAAAGCTTATACGAGTCATCAGTATAGTTATATTTTTGTTTCTTGCCATAAGCAAGTTAGAGAATATATGCAAGAGCATGCTATTCCTTATATCATTGTTATGCCCCGATATGAACAAGGCAATGATTCGTGGACAGAAACCAGAAATGAATACATGAAAAGGTATCTGTCTCGTGGAAATTCTTATGCCTTTATACAAAAGATCTATAATAACTGGGAAGATTGGATGATAGAGATGCTTTGTCATGATCCAGCACCGGTTATTCAATTAAGAAGATATTCGTATATCGATGAAATCTTTGACTATAGTTACTATCCTGATGTTAAATCAAACTAAATAATAAAAGGAGAATAAACATGAGCGAGTACAGTTCCATCTACAAAGAAAAAGAGTTCACCTATAAAGACTATCGCTGCGTCATTAACTTCCGTAATCTTGGCTTTCGTACGGGTTATGTAGAGATACCTGCAGACCATCCGCTTTATGGTGTTGATGGAGATGATCTCGATATTGATTGCCATGGCGGGATCACTTGGGCTAACGAGGAGTTGCCTGGAAGCACTGAAAGTGATAGCTGGTGGATTGGCTTCGACTGCGCACATTATGCAGATGGCGAAGATCTGGAGACTGCCAAGAAATATTTTGCCGATGATGAGGAATCTATGCGTATGCTTGATATAAAGCTCGATATGCGTAAAAAATTTCCGACTTCTTATGATGAGCACGTTTGGACGCTTGAAGAAGTTGAAGATGAATTGAAGCATGTTGTGGACCAGTTGATCGAAGAAAAGAAAGGAAGGTAAAACTACAGTTCGTAAAAACTGCCTATGAAAAAGTTTGTGATATTCTTCCAGCTTAATTCTAGATTTGTTGAGTATGCTGAAGGCGAAACCAGTGAGGAAGCTATTCAGAAAGTGGCAGATAAGTTTGGCATTCATCCTAAATTTCTTGAAGCAATGGAAAAAGCTTCGTAAAATTTACATACCCTATAATGGAGAGGAAAATGAGCATCCTCTCCTATATTTTTTGGTCAATTAAATTGAAAGGAGAATGACCATGAAAACATTTGAGATCTATTTCAGCGACCTAAATGATGAGGCAAAGAATCGATTGTGCGAGGCTGTTGGAATTAAAGACCCAAAAGAGATGAATTGGGATATGGATATTTTGCCTATCGCCAGTTATGACTTTGAGGAGACAACTTAATGGAAAAAGATGAACTCTTAATTCCAAAGCAGCATAAACGAATTCGGCTGGTCAAACCGATCGTTGTTGCAAAGCCGAGGAAAGATGATTTTGAAGCTGAGATTTGGCACAAAAAAGCTCAGTATGCTGAGATCACTGGTCTTGGCGAGCATCTCTGCATAGAGGGATATTTTGGTCGTATGTTTCGGTCTGATCCTCAGTTGGTAGAAGAAGCCTTATGTGAATTCGGGGATATGTATCAGCGGATGTGTGATCGTTTTGATAAAGATCCAAATGATGCTCAAAATTGGGAGGTCTTATGTTGGAACGATCTCTATCGTATGCTGAACCTCATTCCCTCTATGGCCGGTGACCAGTACGGTTACGTAAACAGCGAAGACTATCGTGTGGAAATGGACTTCGAAACCAAAGACATTGATCAAGGTGAATGGGTAGACCTCTTTAGAGAGCCCTATTTCTATTTTGCACCAACGTTCGGCTGCTATCCAGATCCCTGTTATTTGGAATATTAATAAAGGAGACATGAAATGAACAAAGATATTTTGAAAGATAATAAAGTTGCAAATTCCTTAAGTGGACTCTTAAATACACATGGCTCCACTGTTGCGATGATCTGCGGACTCATTAGCTTCGGATGTGCCTTTTATTCGGCATTTAAAGCCTCTAGAGAGGTTGTTGAGGCCAATGAACAGTTCACTCAAGAAAAAAAGAAACTTGCAGCAGAGAGCCTGGAAATGCCCGTAGAACGCGAAAAAATGAAGGAATTGAGGACTGCTCGTAACATTCGTTATATTTTGGCCTATCGTTGGGTGGCTGCATTTGGTCTTGCAGGTACTGGTTTGATGGTTTTAACGAAGGTTATGGATGGGAGAGCGATTGCAAGTTGGGCTGCTCTTGCCGCTACCCAGAGAGACAAGCTGGAAAAACTTGCTGAGAATGGTAAGAAACTTATCGGTGAAGAGAAGTTCAAAGAAATTGAAGACAAAGCCATGGAAGATCGGATGCTCCAGAAGTTCTTTAATAATGGAGAGCCATTTGCTTTGCAGCTAGGAAAAGAGGGCGGCGATGTCTTCTTTGATGCGGCAACCTTAACGCTATTTCAAGCAGACAAAGATGAACTGGTTGAAGGCCTGGAGAAAGCAAAAGAAACCTGTGCTCGCAATCACAAACTCGCAGCCTTGAAGTTCTATGAGGATTGTCTTGGCATCGGGATTGACTGCTTGAGAGAACCTGAGAGCATCAATGGCTGCTGGTGGGGACCGAAGAGACCTTTCGACTATAAAATTGTAAAGGAAGATCATTTCGGTTGTACATGGCAAGTGATTCGGTATGACAAGATGCCGTCAACAGCTTATGATGCCGGAGTTCCTGGGTTTGGGAAGTAAGGAGGCGCTAAGATGAGCTTTGATATTTCATCTTTAATGAAGAGCGGGAAAGATCTATTAGCCAAAAGTGCAGCATTCGGTAGGAAAAATGCTCCTATTCTGATGACTGGGTCTTCGATTGCGATTGGCTGGTTTGCCGTCTATCTCTTCTGGAAAGAAAGTCGAAACGCAGATAAGCGAATTGCTTATGAGGAGAGGAAACTTGCAGAAGAAGAGAACTCGAATGTGCCTGTTCCGCTTCCCAGAAAAGAAAAGATCGTCATCTATCTGGAATATTGTTGGATGGCTCTGGCTCTTGGTGTGACCTCAACTGGTTTAGCAATTGCTGGGCAGAAGCTTTCGATGGATCGTCTTGCCGAGATGTATGTAATGACCCAGTTCTTGACTGATAAGGCTGAAAAGAGTGAGAAAAAAGCCGAAAAGTTTAAGGAAGAGCTTAATCCGAAAAAGGTTGACAAGATCGAGAAAGAAGCTATGAGTGAAGACTTCACGGATGAGGAGATCTTGGAAGCTTGGAATCGGAAGGGAGCCAAGGGGAACATTGTCGTACTAGACCATGTGCTGCATTCGGCAAAAAGAATGGACATGGATGATCTTGATAAGGGCATTTACGATGCTAACGATGAGCTTCGGAAACGGCTTCAGGCCCTCAAAGAGAAATATCTGCCCTCGGAAAAGGACCCGAAAGATCCTTTCTATGTGAAAGAGGGCAGTCCGTTCATCAATGACGAAGAAGCTTACTATACCGATCTGCATTCCAGCTTGGACCTTGCTGAATTCTTGAAGAAAATAGGCATGGTTGTGAGCGACAGTTTCGGAATTCGTATCGGAGAAGTCATGGAATTCCGGTTCTATGGCGGGAAGAATCCTATCCCGAAGAATCAGATCTGTAAGAAATTTAGAGAGTTCTATATAGACCAAGGAAATGGGGAATTTAAGCAAATTATGCTCGTTGACTTGGATTATACGGAATATCTCTGTCAGACCCAAGAGCTAACGGAACGAAATCCGCTGTAAAGGAGGTTAGTCAATGAAAACGAGGACTATTCTTGGCATTATATTCGTCATCATCGGTTCTGCAGTAACCGTATGGGGAATTAAGACGTTTCGCAAGTAAATAGCAAGCAATTTAACATTGATATTTGCATAATTTAAGGAAATTTGGGGCTGTTTTGGGCTAAAAAGCCTGAAGCGGCCCTACGTTGTCGTAAATATTCGTAAAATTTGCACTTCGTATAATGAGGATAATACCTCACATCATAATAATATGGAGGATTTTAAACATGAGAGCAACCAAGAAAAACGTGAACGATGATCAGTTTGAGATCAACGATCAGGAACAGAACGAGGAAGCAACTGTGGAGGAGAAGCCGGAAGAGATTCCTGAAACTCCGGAGACTCCGGCAGATGACAAAGGTAAGGAAAAGAAGCGTTTCCTGGAAGCTGTTGCAGACGGCGCGGCTGCCTGGGACCAGAAGATCCAGACCAAGAAGGAAGAAAAAGCGAAGGCGAAAGCTGAGAAACAGCAGAAGAAGGCTGAGAAGAAAGCTCAGAAGGGTGAGCATTCTACTCGGAACAAGATTCTCGCTGGCGCAGCGATCGTCGGAGGCGGACTTCTTATCGCGGGTAAGGTTCTGATGGACCATGCGGCGCAGTCTAATGCAGACTACGTGGATGACGGTTCTGCCACCCAGATGTTGCCGGAAAGTACCGGTGAGGAATACCAGGCTGAGACCTGTGAGTGCGCTCCGACTGACGAGATCGAAACCGTCGTGGGCGAAGAGGTTACCATGGACTAAACCGTTAAACATGATGTAAGAAAAGGCTTAGAGCAGTTTTTACAGCTGCTCTGGGCTTTCGTGTTTGATATTTGGAGGTAACTGAATGGCACTATCCTGTTTCATTATAACCTTGATATTAAATGGGTTTACTGTCATATTCGAGATGAATGAAAGCAGCTCTATTCATGTTAAGATCAGTAAAGATGGCATTACCATGCAACATATTGTCGAAATGCCGGACGTTACATCAGGTAATGACGTGACTAATATGCTGTATGAAACGTTAACGAAAGCTTATGCTGATTATAATATGGTAATAAACAAATGCGATTGCAGAAAGGAAAATGATGTATGGCAGACGTTAAACAACCTAATGTCAACTATAGCGGCCCCTCTCAATCAAGTGGTGCAGGCCTTCTCGGAGATGGGAAGAGTCTGAAAGGTCAAGTGAAAGTTGATAAGCCATCTTTAAAAGAGAAGGTTACCGGTTTCTTGTTTAGTGACAAGATTGACAGTATCGCATCCTATCTAGCCAGCTATATTCTTGGACCATCTTTAAAAGATTTGGTTTTCAAGATGGGACTGGGTGCTTTACAGATGAGCTTATATGGCGGAACAAACAGCATGGTAAACCCAAACAATGCCGGGAGCTATGGGACAACCTATGGATATCCTCCAGTAAGACGCGATCCGATTCCTTACAACACAATGGCTCAACCTATACCCGGTTATAGCTATGGCTATGGTGTTCAGTCTCCTGTACAGCAACCCATGATGGCCGGTCAGTTTGGAAATACCAATAGTGTCTCTTTTGACTCGAAAGATGCGGCTCTGGTTGTCCTGGATCGTATGAAGAACGTACAGGCTCGTTATGGTAGAGTAAGAGTAGCGGACTTCTATGATTCGGCTGAGATTACTGGTTATGAAGCAAATTGGACTCTGCAGGGGAATGGCTGGTATGACCTGAGTGGAGCACAACCGGTATTGAGGACTGATGGCCGGTGGATGCTTAGTTTGCCACCTGTGAGGCAACTGTGATGAGTGAGATCGTTTATATTTGTGATGGAAAAGCTTGTGAACATGAGGAACTTCCATCGTGCAAGGCTGATGGTATAGACCTTGAGAAATGTCATCACACGACTGACCCTAAGCATGCTAAGTTTGGTATCTGTGAAGATCCTGAAAATCATCCTGAACGGTTTGAGCAACTTGAAGATGGTGAATTTTGGGAGATTGAGAAGGACATGAGTCATGGGTAATTACTTCAGTAAGTTGTCGTCATCATCGAAGGATAAGGGCATTGTTGTGGCTGACTTAACGAAGCTCTTACCGGCCGATAAGCAGTATGACGAAAAACCTAAGAAAAAGAAAAACAAATCTAATAAACGTCAACCTAATGACGAAAACTGATATTTAAAAGGGAGATATAGCGATGAACTTCTTTACAAATTTCGCAAATTCCATGAAAAACGTGAAAACCGGAACCTGGAAAAACAGTTTAAAGGGCGGCTGGCAGGCTTTTGGTATGAAGGCTATTGCAGTTCGTCCTGAAATTATGCTTGCTGTCGGCTGCATTTCGCTTCTTGCTGGTACCGTTTATGCCTGTACAAAGACCGAAGAGGCTAAAAAGGTTCTTCTTGAGGCCAAAAATGAGAGCCAAAAGATTGATGCAACACTGAAATTGCCTGAAGATGAAGGAATTACGGTGATGCCTGAGACCAAGAAGCAGCTGAAGATTGAGCGGGGTAGACAGTATTCCCGCGTTTATATTCACACTGCATATGAAATGATGAAGCTGTATGGCATTCCTGCATTACTTTGGTTTGGTGGTATGGGACTTGTGATCGGCGGTCATGTGGAACTGAAGACCCTGAACAAGCATCTGGCTGCTGATATTCTCGCTGGAAACAAGCTTCTGCAGGAGTATCGTGGCAGAGTTGCAAAAGCTGTTGGTGAAGAAACCGAGAAGAAGATCTATTTGGGTGCTCAGGAAGGCATGGTAAAAGTGCTGGAAAAAGATCCTGAGAGTGGTGAAGAGAAGATCGTCGAGAAGAAAGCTGATATTTTCGTGGATCAGCCGGGCTCGATCTTTGCTTTGAACTTCACAAATGAGACTTCTGACGCCTTTGATATTCGTGCTTTTGCGGAATACTACCTGGAAGCAAGGGTTGATCGCATTAACAAAGACCTTGAACTCGGTATTGCACGAGCTTATAACGCTTTTGCTATCTATCGTATGCTGGGATTCAATGAAAATGCCTTCGGAGATAATGATGAAGTACTTAAACGAATGAACGAGTATGGTATTTCGGGCAATGCAAGGAAAGTTCCTGACGCTTCTATGCGTAAATTGACGGTAACGAAGCTGGAAGGCTATCAAGAACGTTGGGATGCTGATGCAAATTGCAAGATTTACGTTCCGTGCATGCGTTTGGACTTCAACTTCTATCCTCTGGAGGGCAAGATCTGATGGATATTTTGGACAAAACAGAAGAAATAGAAGAAGAAAGTGCTGTTGAAGAGACCTCTTGCGAAGAAATTGAGGAAAATTTGCCGGAAAAGCCTGCCGAAATTGACCATGATAAGCTTTTGGAAGACGAAATTAAGCAAGTTTTGAATCAAAAAAGTCATAAAGTGCCACATCATAAGTGCTCAAGGTGTCATAACGACCTTGGATCAGTCGATCAGTGGTTCAATTATGGTATCAAAGCTGTGAAATTCGGCTATACGATGATTCCGCAGCCTCTTTGCAAGAATTGTTTTAAGGAATTCGAAGAATTTATGCATGCTTTTGATAAGAATTGAGGTAAAAACATGAAAAATACATTGATATTTCTCGCTGGAGTCGCTGTTGGTGCTGCTTCGGCCATTATTTGGCTTAGAAAAGACATCAAAAAGCGAATTGCCGAGATTGAAAATAGCAAAAAGCAGGAAAACAATAGCGATTTGCCCTTCGAAATGGGCGAAAATGGGGAAGAAGGGGCGAAAAACGGAGCTTCAAATGATGAAAATGCTGACAAAGTAACCTCTTCTGAGCCTGTTTCTATGAAAAATGAGACTCGCATTGAGTATAATAAGGTCATTAATGAGGTCAAAAACGGTGATGTGAAGGCCCTTGATACACAGCAAAATGGTCAATTTGCGGCGTTTCAAGATCGAAAAGAGCCCGTTCCCATCATGCCAAGAGAAGATTTTCCACCGAATACTGACGAAAACTTGGCCGAAATTGATGAAATAGAGGGCCTGTCAGAGGAGGAGGAAGATGCTGTGCCGAGAAGTGAAACATTCTTCGAAATTGACCGTGATGACTTCGATCATGACGATGAATACTCGAAAGTGAGGTACGTATATTTCCGAGGAGATCGTGTCATGTGCACAGAATCTGGCACTGTAATCACCAATCCTTACCTCTTTGTAGGTAATCAATGGGAGCAATTTGTCGGAAATTATGCCCAAAATACGGCTTTTGTACGCAATTCACGGCTTCGTGAAGACTATGAAATCTATGTCGAAGAGGGCACATATGCCGAGGAATATGGATACGATAGCCTTTGAAAAAGGCGATTAATAACATCGTTTGGAACAAACGTGGCATATGACTCAATCGATAGCTTTTGGCAAACACTAAATCATAAGAAATTTGGAGCTAAAATGATTAAATTTTACGTTAAAAAAGACCCTGATAAAGTTGAAGCTGTGCAGTTTAATGGACTGAATTTTCTGGAAATAGACAAGTTTTTGAGGTCCAAAGCCATCTATTCAGAGTTCATTTCAAAGGGTAAAAAGCACAAAATCATGTTCTATGACAACTTTGAAAAGACCGAAATTGATATTGGAAAGTACCTTGTTTATGACCCGGTTCGAAAGAGTTTAACTATCATGAATGAAGTCGATTTCAAAGAAAAATACGAAGAAACAGGCTTAGGTGTTGACTATGCCAAATGAGAAAGAAGGACTGATAACCCAATGACCGACCCCTATTTCAACTGGCTGATCGGGCTTATCGGCGATGACTACATACGAAGGAACTACCAAAAATTATTGTGGAAATTGTACGCAACTCAGTATATCTGGGAGCTCGATTATGACAAAAATAGGGCACAAGATGGGGTATACCTTCGATCGATCTTTAGCACTGAAACAGGGCTTTTCACTGATGATGGGAGGCCCTGTTCGGTACTGGAGATGTTTGTTGCACTCGCTAGAAGAGCCGAAAACGACATTATGCATGACCCGGATTTTGGTGACAGAAGCGGTAAATGGTTCTGGATTATGATGCAAAATTTGGGCTTGGATGTCTATGATGACTACCATTATTTTGAGAATGAAGTGAACAGAATTCTGGATATTTTCATTCATAGAAGGTATGGAAATAATGGTGTTGGAGGAGCATTTCGCATGCAAAGTCCCATTCAAGATTTGCGGAGAAATGACCTTTGGTGGCAGATGAATACATATTTGGAACAGAATTTTCCGATTTAGTTTTTTGAAAAATTTTATGAAAAATAGAGAAAAAATTGAAAAATTGCAAAAAGTGGCATAGCCTAGTACAAAACCTATGCCACTTTTATTTTTTCTGAGGCCATTTTTTCACTAAAAAACGCGAAAAATCGTACTTTTTCATTGTTTTTCATGCAAAAATTGATAAAAAATGTGGCAAAAAACGCGAAAAAATTGCAAAAAATGGCCAACCTAGTACAAAACCTATGCCATTTGTCGTTAAAAATAAAAAAAGTGTTTAAAATATTAATATTTCTAAGTAAAGTTTTCAAAAAAAAGTGGCAAAGTGGCATAGTCTACTATTTTTGCAAGAAAGGAGGATGACAGATACGGATTTTGTAGATCCTATATGGCAAAACGGTCCGCGAAAAGATTCCCCGCTTGAAATCATTCCAGATTTCAATACTGTTAAGAGTAAAGATCTTATGATTCGTGGCGGAAACTTTTATGCAATATGGGACGAAGCACGTGGATGTTGGTCAACTGATCAAGATGATGCAATACGGTTGATCGACGAGGCTATGGAAAAATATAAGGCTGACAATTCTGCGACTCTTGGAAATGCTAAAATTGCTTATATGAGAAAATCTCGAAGCGGGAGCATTGATAAGTGGAATAAGTTGGTTACACAGCAGATGAAAGACAATTATGTCCAGCTTGATGGAAAACTATGTTTTACGAATACAAAGCCGAGACGAGAAGATTATTCTTCAAAGCATGTCGACTATGCGCTTATTCCGGGAGACTGTCCATGCTGGGATGAGCTTGTCGGGACATTATACGATCCAGAAGAAAGACATAAGATTGAATGGGCAATTGGATCAGTTGTTTCAGGGGCATCGAGAAAACTTCAAAAGTTTTTTGTATTTTACGGTGCGCCAGGAACAGGCAAGTCAACTATACTGGATATTGTTGAAATGTTGTTCAAAGGCTATTGTGGTCATTTTGAAGCGAAAGCCTTAGGAAACGATAAGTCTCAGTTTGTCATGGAAGCTTTTGAAGATAATCCTCTCGTGGCAATTGATCCAGATGGTGATTTAAGTCATTTGGAAACAAATACGCGACTTAACAGTTTAGTTTCACATGATATGGTTCGTATGAATGTTAAGTATCAACATACTTACCCAACAAGAATTCGCTCGCTGCTATTCATTGCGACAAACACGCCGGTTAGGATTACGAATTCAAAGTCGGGCCTGCTGCGACGCTTAATTGATATTTCGCCATCGGGTAGAAAGATTCCAACCAAAAAGTATCTTACTTTAACGAAAAATGTTGAGTTTGAGCTTGGTGCCATTGCCTCTCATTGCTTGGATGTTTTTAATGCTGATCCGCATTACTATGATCAATACGTACCACTGACCATGATGGGTGCCACAAATGATTTCTATAACTTTATGGAAGAATGGTACGACGATTTGCTTAAGGCTGATTTTACAACATTGGATGAAGCTTGGTTTAAGTATCGTATGTATTGTGATGAGGCTAAAGTTCCCTATCCATATCCAAAACGGCAAGTAAAAGAAGAGCTAAAGAATTACTTTAAGAACTTTATTGAACGCGGCAGTATCGATGGAAAGCCAACACGTAGTATTTATCGAGGCTTTCGCATTGAAAAGTTTGAAAGTAATAGTGAAGGATCTAAGAAACAGGAGCTGGATATTCAGCAAGATGATTCCTGGCTCAAATTCAATACAACAGAAAGCATACTGGACAAGCTTGGCGCCGAATGGCCTGCTCAGTATGCTTTTATTCGTCCTGATGGAACCGATCAGCCAAAAGTTGCTTGGGATAAGTGCGAAACAATTCTTAAAGATTTGAACACTGCAGAGCTTCATTATTTAAGATGTCCGGAGCACATAGCAATCATTGATTTTGACAAGAAAGATCCTGTCACAGGAGAAAAATCGCTTGAACTTAACATGAAAGCTGCAAGCAAATGGCCACCAACTTATGCTGAGTTAAGTAAAAGCGGAGCGGGAATTCATCTGACTTACATCTACAATGGAGATATAAGCCAGTTGAACCCGATCTATGAAGAGGATGTCGAAATCAAGATATTTACTGGCAAAGCAAGCCTACGCAGAAAACTGACGAGATGCAATGATTTACCAATCGCAACAATTACGTCTGGTTTACCATTGAGAAAGGAGAAAAAGAAAACGGTCAATGTTCATACCATCGAAGATCAGAAACATCTAGTAGCAATTATTCGAAAAGCATTACGTAAAGAAATTGAACCTTTTGCTACAAAGCCATGTGTTGATTTCATTGGTAAAGTGCTTCAGGATGCTTACGACAGCGGAATGAAGTATGATGTCAGTGAAATGAAACCACAGGTTTTGGCATTTGCTGCTGGAAGTACGCATAACGCACTTTATTGCATGGACAAGGCTGAAAGCTTTCCGTATAAGAGCGAAGAAACATCTGAGTGGATAGAGCCAAAAGACAAAACGATCGCTTTCTTTGATACGGAGGTTTTCCCGAATCTTTTCATTCTTGTCTATAAGCCAATGGGGAAGGACTGTGTTACCCTCATTAATCCTGAACCTGCTGAAGTTCTGAAGTTCTTTCAGACTTATAATGCAGTTGGCTTTAATAATCTGGGTTATGATAACCATATTTGCTATGCCAGAATTCGTGGTGATTCTCTCTATGAACTGTTTGTGCGTTCCATGCACATCATCAATGATCCGAAGGAAAAGAGTAAAGAATGGCAGATCTATGAATCGAAGAATCTTTCTTATACGGATGTGTTTGACTTTTGCTCTACCAAACAGGGTCTTAAAAAGTGGGAAATCGCACTGCAGAAGAAAGGCGTTAATATTCGCCATGATGAAGCCGGAGTACCTTGGGATCAACCAGTGCCGCAAGAAAAGTGGAATCGAATTGCTGAATATTGCTGCAATGACGTAATTGCAACAGAACAAGTGTTTCTGGCAAACCAGTCAGACTTTAAAGCAAGAGAAATCCTGGTTGACTTGGCAAATACTTTGAGAGGTCCCGGAAGCACAGTAAACGATTCGACCAATAATCTGACTACAAAACTGATTGTTGGCAATGAGAAGAATCCGCAAGCCTTGTTCGTAAAGCCCGATCTTAGTAAACTGTTTCCTGGATATTTGTTCAATCGCTTCGGTTTTCCCAGAGATGAATACATGCTGCCCATTACCAGAACTATTGATCGGTCTCCAAAAGCAGCAGGTTTCTTCGAGAAAGATATTCTCGGTGCACGAGGCGAATCTGGTGCGTTTGTTCTTACAAAAGACGAGATTCCGATTCCTGGAAAACAGTATTATCTCAATACAGTCATTAGCGGTAAATCGATTTACAAAGGCTATGATCCTGGTGAAGGCGGTTTCGTCTATGCGGAACCTGGAATGTACTACAATGCAATTTGCTTGGATAGTGCTTCTCATCACCCGTCGTCACTAATTGCAGAGAATGGTTTTGGTCCGTATACTGAAAACTTCAAGATGCTGCTGGATATTCGTCTACACATTAAGCATAAGGATTACGATTGGGTTCGTAGTCTGCAAGGCGGCATTCTGGCTAAATACTTGACCAGTGATGAAGATGCGGCTCAGCTTAGCAAGGCCCTGAAGATTGCCATTAACTCGGTTTACGGCTTGACTGCAGCAAACTTCCCGCATAGACTGCATGATCCTCGAAATGATGATAACTGGGTTGCCAAACGTGGAGCTCTGTTCATGATTGATCTGCTTACCAAAGTTCAAGAGCTTGGGTATAAGGTCATTCATGTAAAGACTGACTCCATTAAGATTGCAAATTATGACCAGAAAGTTATTGACTTTGTCATGGAGTATGGCAAGAAGTTCGGTTATACCTTTGAGATTGAACACATCTTTGATCGCATTTGTTTGGTCAATAACGCGGTATACATTTGCAAGTATTCTGATGACCCGGCAAATGGAAAGAAAGCAGGAAAATGGGAAGGTACTGGAGACCAGTTCAAAGAAGAATCTTCACCTTATGAATTTAAGACATTGTTTAGTCATGAAGAGATCAACTTTTATGATCTGTGCGTAACACAGACAGTGAAGGTTGGTCTCGGTTTGTATTTGGACTTTGATGAAAACCTGCCTGATGCAACCCTTCTTGAAAAAGAAGAAGAGAAGCTTGTTAAGAAATGGCATAAAACTGGTTTTGAGTTGAATGATGAAAATGATGCAAAACTTGATACTGAGTTTAAGCCGGATCTGACAACAATTCCAAGTAAAAAGCTCAATCAGTATGTTTCTGAAATGTATCACATGGATTACATACGTTTGTGTGAAAATCGTGAAGAGCAAAAGAAGTGTCATGATTATCACTTTGTTGGAAAAGCAGGTTTGTTCTGTCCAATGAAATCCGGAAGTGGTGGCGGCAGACTTATGCGAGAAAACAATGGTAAGTATGCTTATGCCGCAGGCAGTAAAGACTATCGTTGGCTGGAAGCTGACATGGTTAGAGAATTGCATCTGGAAGATCAAATTGATATGAGCTATTTCAATCAGCTTGCCAATGATGCAATTGCTACGATCTCTGAATTCGGAGATTTCTATGCATTCGTACAATAGTTCCTCTAATTTGCGTTCTAAGGCCATTTAAAGGCTCTCTGAGCGATTTTAGCTATTAGGTGGTATAATTTGCCATTTAAATCTAAAATGCGTCAGAGGGCCAGGAAATGGCCTTAAAATGAATATTTATGTAAAACAAAAACAAAAAATGATTAAAAGGAGTAAAATTATGCAGATCGTTGAAAGAAAAGAAAGAAGTATCATTATTGACGGTATCGTTGATGGCGACATTCGTTCCCGTAACTTTGCAGGTAAAGAGAAACGTAATCCTGTAACTGGTCAGGTTGTGAATGGTGAAGGCCGTCGCAATTTTCTGCTTTATCATCTTTCTGATGATGTCCTTGCTGAGCTTCAGGCTAGAGGTTGTGACATTAAGTATTCGAAGGTTCAGAATCCGAATGATGTACCGGCACCGTATGTTTCGATTAGTGTGAGTTATTATCTGAAGCCTGTTAATACTACGATTAATAGAAGCGGTGTACAAACGGCTCTTGGTGAAGCTGACATCTATCATCTTGATTCGCTGGATATTTCCAGACTTTGCATTGAACTTGATTTTGGTAAACCGAAGACCCGTAATAATGGCATGGTATACACACCGATTTGGGCTTCGACCATTTATGCTGAGATTGCACCAAACTACTTTATGGAAACCTTTGGTGGCGTAGCTTCTCCTGCTGCTCCTGTTACAGAAGAAGCTGATGAGAACGATCCGTTCTAATGTCTTATGAATCCGAAGCTTGATGAAGGCCAGCTCAAGGCTTTAAAACAGCTTCGAAATGGCAATATACTTTGCGGTGGGGTCGGTTCCGGCAAAAGTCGGACCGGCCTTGCTTATTACTTTTGTAAGGTATGTGGCGGTCAGATCAATGGAAGAGAAAGAGGATTAAATCAAGATCAGGTTCCAATGATTGCTCCAAAAGATCTTTACATCATCACGACAGCGAAGAAACGAGACAAAGGCGAATGGGAAGATGAGCTTACGGCTTTTCTGCTTTCGACAAATCCAGAAATTTGTTATTACAAAGATCGAATCAAAGTTGTAGTAGATTCTTGGAATAATATAGCGAAATATAGAAATGTTCAGAATGCTTTCTTTCTCTTTGATGAACAAAGAGTTGTTGGTTATGGTGCTTGGTCAAAAGCTTTTATACAGATTTCAAAAAGCAATCAATGGATATTCTTGACAGCAACACCTGGTGATGTCTGGATGGACTATTTATCGATCTTCATTGCCAATGGTTTCTTTCGTAATAAAACAGACTTTGAAAATCGTCATGTAATTTACAAACGTTATACCAGATATAAGCAAGTCGATAAGTATTATGACGATTACATCTTAGCCAGAATGCGAGATTCTATCTTGGTTAACATTGAGTACGAGAAACCGACAGAAAGACATAAGCTAGATATTTTGGTCAATTATGATCAGAAGATGTATAAGACCATTATGACAACACGCTGGAACTTTGATGAAAATCGTCCCATTCAAAGCGTCAGTGAATTTGCCTACTTGTTACGAAGAATTGTGAACAGTGATCCAAGTCGAATTGTAGAAGTCATTAAAGTATCAGAGAAGCATCCACGTTTAATCATCTTCTATAACTTTGACTATGAGCTGGATATTCTTAGAAATGCTTCTTGGCCTCCAGGAACTGTAATACGAGAATACAATGGTCATAAGCATGAAGAGATTCCAGATTCAGAAAGATGGGTTTACTTTGTCCAGTATGCAGCTGGTGCTGAAGGATGGAATTGTATCTCAACAAATGCCTTGCTGTTCTATTCACAAAGTTATTCATACAAAATGACTGAACAAGCAATGGGCCGAATTGATCGAAGAAACACACCTTACAAAGATTTGTATTATTATAGCTTTCGAACGCATGCCCCAATTGATATTGCGATCAGTAGAGCATTAAAACGAAAGAAGAAATTTAATGAAAGCATTTTCTTCAAATCAAATGCCTCGTAAATTTTACAACGCCTTTAGTAGAGGGAGAAGTGGAAATTATCTGCTTCTCCTCTTTTTCTTCGCATACTTTGGCTCGTAATATTTACAACGCCTTTAGTAGAGGGAGATACAGAACCAAAATTCTGCATTTCCTATGGGCTTTCGAGGTGAAAACATGAGTAATAGAAGAAAACAGCTTGAAAGTAGATTTCAGAAAAAACTGGTTGCAGAGCTTCAAGAAATGTTTCCAGGCGCTTTGATCTATAAGAACGAAACAGTACAGGGACTTCCTGACTTGACTGTTCTTTGGAAAGATCACTGGGCATTACTTGAATGTAAAAGAGAACCCGATTCATCCAAACGAATGAACCAGCCTTACTATGTAGAGCTGGCAAATCAAATGTCGTTTGGTCGTTTCGTTTATCCCGAAAATAAACAGGAGGTTCTGAATGATCTTCAACAAGCATTTGGAGTTGGACGGCAAACATGCAGTCCTGAGTCCGAGTAAACCGTATTGGTTGAGTTACACTCAGGAACAAGTCCATAATTTCATTCTTAGCCAATATGCCGCTATGCGTGGAACAAAGCTTCATGAATTTGCGGCACAGGCAATTAACTATGGCATTAAGCTTCGTGGGTCAACACAAACTTTAAGTGCCTATGTCAATGATGCCATCGGTTACGGAATGACACCTGAAGTGGCCTTGAAGTATACAGACGCATGCTTTGGTCACACAGACGCTATTTGTTTCGATCATGGCGTTTTACGCATTCATGATTTAAAGACCGGTTCAGGACCGGTACATATGGAACAGCTCGAAATCTATGCTGCACTGTTTCTGATGGAGTATGAGCGCGTAATGGGCGTTAATCCTCTCAATACAAAAGTGGATTTGCGTATTTATCAAAACGATAACATACAGGAACTCATGCCGGATAAAGATCGGATGGAAGAAGTCATCTATCAGATCAAAGAAAAAGAAGGCTGGGCAACAGAATCTTTAAGAGAGGTTGATCGATGATGGATGATGAAATTCTGATCGGTTCAGAAAACGAACATATGGATATTTTGGAGTACCTTGCTCATTATGGTACTCCAAGACATTCTGGACGCTATCCTTGGGGTTCTGGTAAGAATCCACAAAGGAATAAACAGTTTTTGCAAAGAGCTGATGACCTTGCTGCACAAGGACTAAGCAAAAAACAGATCGCCGATGCAATGGGTCTTTCAACTGGTGATTACATTGCTATGCGAAAGATTTACAAGAATCAGATTGGTGCTGAAAATCAGATTATAGCAGAAAAGCTTCATGAAAAAGGATGGAGTAATACTGCTATTGGTGAGAAACTTGGTGTTTCCGAAGGTACTGTACGAAATTTGCTTAATCCGAATCGAAGCCAGCGAGAAGACAGAGTCAAGAACATAGCAGATCATTTAAAAGATGTTCTGAAAGAAAAACCTTATCTGGATATTGGTGAAGGAGTCAGTCGTCAGCTCAACATCAGTGAAGAACAATTGCACGCAGCAAGATTGTTACTTGAAGACGAAGGCTATACAGTCCATGATTATAGACTTCCACAAGTTTCGAATCCAAAACAGTTTACAAACTTAAAGATTCTAACCAATGGTGATGTAACAAAAGCTGAATTGAAACAACATTTAGGAGAAATTACGTCGCCTGATGGTTTGTATTTTGAGGATTACGGTGAAACAGCTAAAATTCGAAAACCTATTCCGAGCATTGATGCTTCTAGAGTAATGGTTCGCTACACTGAAAATGGTGGTGGCGAAAAAGATGGTGTTATGGAAATCCGTCCTGGCACTGAAGATCTTTCTCTTGGCGGCAGACATTATGCACAGGTTCGAATTGGCGTCGATGGAACTCATTATTTGAAGGGCATGGCTGTGTACTGTGCTGATCCTCAAAAGATGCCTGCTGGTGTTGACATTATTTTCAATACAAGTAAGCACGTTGGTACGCCAATGCTTGGACCAAATTCTGAGAATAGCGTTTTGAAACCTATGAAAAAAGACCCATCTAATCCTTTTGGTGCGGCCTTTAGACAATGGGACTATAAAGATGCGCTTGGAAATGAGCATACGTCCCCAGTTAATATTGTAAATGACGATGATGACTGGGATACTTGGAAAAAGAATCTGTCATCTCAGTTCCTTTCAAAACAATTACCGGCTGTAGCGAAACAACAGCTTGATCTTCGCTATAGTGAAATGAAAAAAGAATACGATGAAATTGCAAGTATTACAAACCCGACCTTAAAAAGAAGATTGATGGATGACTTTGCAGATACTTGTGATTCGGCTGCTGTCCATTTGAAAGCCGCTGCCCTTCCAAGACAAGGCGCATTTGCAATTTTACCGGTTACAAGTCTGAAAGACAATGAAGTTTATGCACCAATGTACAATGATGGAGAAGAAGTTATCCTTGTTCGTCATCCGCATGAGGGCATCTTTCAGATACCAAGACTGATTGTAAATAATAAAAACGCCGAAGGCAAAGCTGTCCTTGGAACAAAAGCTTCTCATGCTGTTGGGATTAATTCGACTGTTGCAAACCAATTATCGGGTGCTGACTATGATGGTGATACAGTTCTTGTGATACCAACAACCGGACAAAAACTTCGTTCCATGAAAGCAGAGCCAGGTAATCCTTTGCATGAGCTTCTTGACTTTAGCCCGACTGAAACTTATCGAAGACGTGATGACGATCCTTATTGCACAGGTAAAAGTGATGGCGATAAGAAAGGCGACGGCTTTAATAAAGGAATGCAGATGGGCATGGCATCAAACTTAATTACTGACATGACAATTAAAGCTGCTGATCCAAGTGAAATTGCGAGAGCAGTCAAGTATTCCATGACAGTTATCGATGCCGAGAAGCACAATCTCGATTGGAAAAGAGCTTATGAAGAGAATGGCATTGCTCAGTTAAAAGAAAAGTACCAGCTTAGAATTGATGAAAATGGTGGCCGTCATACAGGAGCATCAACATTGATCTCAAGAGCGAGAAGTCCTCAGCGAATCAATGAAAGAAAAGAAGTTTATGCGACTAGTAAGATGACACCAGAAGAATTAGAGCGATACAATAATGGGGAGATTATTTATCGAGAGACTGGGAGAACCTATAAAACTAAAAGCGGAAAGTATGAGCTTGCTCCTCAGGAAGCTGAGGCCTTAGCTCTTGCAAAAGATGCAAATGAATTGTCTTCTGGTTACTACATCGAAAGTGTTTATGCCAGTCATTCCAATAGATTGAAAGCTCTTGCCAATGAAGCAAGAAAAGTTTCAAGAACTACTGGAAGATTGGAGCAAAATAAAGAAGCAAAGATTGCTTATGACGATGTAGTTGGAAAAGATGGTAGCTTAACCAAGAAAATTCTTAGAGCTGAACTTGAATCTCCAAAAGAAAGACAAGCTCAAGTTCTCGCAAGAAGTGTGATGGATGCAAAAAGAGCTGCTGATCCTTCAATCTATGAAGACAAAGATAAATGGAAGAAACTTAATGCAAAAGCATTAGAGAATGCAAGAGACGCTGTAAACGGTGGAACTCATGTGAAAAGATACAGAATTGAACTGACTGATAGAGAATGGGAAGCCATTCAAGCTGGTGCAATTTCTGATACTCAATTCCAAAGAGTTATTAGATACTCTGATTCAAATGAATTAAAGAAAAGAGCTTTGCCTAGAGAAAATAGTGGAATGAATGCTTCTGCTAAATCTAGAGCTAGAATGCTGTTAAATAATGGACTCGCTCCATCCACCGTTGCAAATGAATTAGGTGTTTCATTGGATACTCTAAGAAAAGAATTCAATAACTTTAATGGGATGGGAGTTGAATGAAAGAATGGCAAGAACAATGATTACCACTACGGACAATAAATTCAACCCCTTCACACAGTATGAAAGATGGGCAGCTTATGACGAGAAAGAATGTGGCTATAATTCAGCTTCTTACTTAGCTAGAATTGCTGCTATCTCACCTGCTCTGTCTCCTAAAGAAATGGATCAGGCAATCGAAGATGCTTGCGACGAAATTGTAGCAATGGATCTGCGATACATAAGCCCTGTTACTGGAAAAGAAGTTGGATACATAAAAGTTGTAGAAGAAACAGACGAATAAATAAGACTTATACACGACACTAGAAAGCTATTAGAAAGATTATCGAAAGAATTACATATGATTTTACGATGATTATTACTAAGTTGCTTTCTAGTGTCCTTAGTTTTCACAACTTCTATGGGCTTTCCCTTTAATTTGACAGCCATTTGTCTTGTTAATCAATCATTGCACGCATATAACCTACTAAACAACTACGATTTAGTAATATAGAAACATAAACAAACATAAACAAACATAAACACCCGGGGGAGGGGTAAATATAATATAACAGGGCTCCATAT
>Ga0326513_10000113_pt1 | contig 61452 bp, 56 predicted proteins | sample 2_2465_0518_D_FD_203654 | JGI IMG/M metagenome (GOLD analysis project Ga0326513, IMG submission 203654) | Bovine rumen microbial communities from UC Davis, California, United States - 2_2465_0518 | ecosystem: Host-associated > Mammals > Digestive system > Stomach > Rumen | place: USA...
GACAGTATTTATTATAGCACATGTCTGAATGATTGTCAAGTCTTTTTTTTAAAAAATTTTAAAAATTAAATTTCTTGTGAAAAATAAATAAAAATCAACATAATTTTTCGTTCAGATTTCTGTCATGTGCTTTCTCCGGAAACTCTTGACTTTTTTTGAAAAAAAGAGTATCATAAAAATAATATAATAATTTCAGGAAACGAGGATGATGGAAATGAACGAAAATACAAAATTTCAAAAAGAAGGCCTGACTTTTGATGATGTTCTGCTGATTCCAGCAAAATCAGATGTTACGCCGAATATGGTTTCTCTCGAAACCAAACTGACTGCAACTATCAAGCTCAATACTCCGATTTTGACTGCTGCTATGGATACTGTAACAGATGCAAGAATGGCTATTGCTATCGCAAGAGAAGGCGGTATTGGCATTATTCATAAAAATATGTCTATCGAACAGCAGGCGAATGAAGTAGATAAAGTAAAGCGTTCCGAAAACGGTGTAATTGTAGATCCGTTCTCTTTGACTGCTGACAGACTCGTTGCTGATGCTGATGCTCTTATGGGTAAATTCCGCATCTCTGGTGTGCCGATCGTAGACGGAAAAAATAAACTCGTAGGCATCATCACAAACCGTGATATGCGATTCCTGACTAATTTTAATATAAAAATCGAAGAAGTCATGACAAAAGACAATCTGATCACTGCTCCTGTTGGTACTACTCTGGAACAGGCTCAGGAAATCCTGAGAAAAAATAAAATTGAAAAACTGCCTATCGTAGATGAAAACGGCATTCTCAAAGGCCTGATTACGATCAAAGATATTGAAAAATCTGTAAAATTCCCGAATTCTGCAAGAGATGCAAGAGGCCGTCTGCTTTGTGGTGCGGGAATCGGTGTGACTGCTAATATGTTTGAACGTGCTAAAGCTCTGATTGATGCTCAGGTTGATGTGCTTGTACTCGATTCTGCACATGGTCACAGTGCAAATATTATCAATGCTCTCAAGAAATTAAAAGCAGAATTTCCTGATACTCCGGTAATCGCCGGAAATATTGCTACTGCTGAAGCCGCTGAAGAACTCATTCAGGCTGGTGCGGACTGTCTGAAAGTCGGAATCGGCCCTGGTTCGATCTGTACTACAAGAGTTGTCGCTGGTATCGGTGTACCTCAGATTACAGCTGTTTATGATGTCGCTTGCGTTGCAAAGAAATATAATATTCCTGTAATCGCTGACGGCGGTATCAAGTATTCCGGTGATATTGTCAAGGCTCTTGCGGCTGGTGCTGATTGTGTAATGCTGGGAAGTCTTCTCGCTGGATGCGAAGAAGCCCCCGGAGATACTGAAATTTATCAGGGCAGACAATTCAAAGTCTACAGAGGCATGGGAAGTCTCGGAGCGATGGCTAACGGCTCGACTGACAGATATTTTCAGGAAGGTGCAAAAAAACTCGTTCCCGAAGGCGTAGAAGGCCGTGTACCTTATAAGGGTGCTCTTGCTGATACTGTATTCCAGCTGATCGGCGGTATCCGTGCCGGTATGGGATATTGTGGCTGTCATACGATTCCGGAACTCTGGGAAAAAGCTCAGTTTGTCAGAATTACGGGTGCAGGTCTGAAAGAATCTCATCCGCATGATATTTATATCACAAAAGAAGCTCCGAACTATTCCGCACAGATCTAAATGCTGTTTCAGCCCCCTTGTGCAAGCAAGGGGGCTTTTTATTACTTGATCAGAATAGGGTGAAGCATATGAACAGACCTGTGAATTTTTATCAGATTACCCGCTGTACAGAAAGAAAAGCCTTTACTGCTATGCTTCGTTATCAAAGCGGAAATTTCACTGTCAAAGCAAAAGAAAAAGAAATTCTCTCTATGAAAATCTTAGCAGATATGCTCTATTCTCACGGCGTTGCCGTATCGGAAACTGATGGCTTTTTTCTCTCTGTCAATTTCCGTTTCGGAAAAGAATTTGATTTATTAAAAATTAATGATTCCGCTTGTCTGAATATCGAATTGAAAAGTTCTCTCAAAGATTTCCCTCCTGATAAGGCAAGAGAAAAAATTCAGAATCAGCTCCGGAAAAACAGACATTATCTTTCTGTACTCGACAGGAAATTATATCTCTATACTGTCGTGACTGATACGATGAAATGCTATCATATGACTGAAAATCTGGATTTTCAGGAAATTGATTTCTCTGAAATCGTCAGAGCTGTCAAGCATTTTTTCGGAAATTATATTTCTGATATAGATACACTGTTCCGACCCTCAGAATATCTGGTCTCACCTTTGAATCATTCTCAGAAATTTCTTGAACATGCCTATTTTCTCACTCAGAATCAGGAAGATAAGAAAAAAGAAATTCTCGAAAAACTGCATTCAGAATCTGTGATTCTAGGTCTTACCGGCGAGGCAGGTACAGGAAAAACTCTGATGCTTTATGACATTGCAAGAGAACTCGCTCAGAAAGCTCCTGTTTTAATCATTCACTGTGCTTCTGAACTTCCTGTCGGACTCTCAGCGATCAGCCGGAATATTAAAAATCTTACGATTCTCCGGCCGAAAGATATTCAGAATCAGAATCTGTCTGATTTCCTGAATGCTTATCAATATATTCTCACAGATGAAACTCAGCGGGTCTATTCCGGTCTGATGTCTCAGATTCATGATTATGTCAGGAAAAGTCAGAAATCTGCATTTCTCTCGTTCGATTCCAGACAGACACTCAGTATTCAGGAAGAAAATCAGAATATTACTGAATGGGCTTTTCAGCACTGCGATAAAATCTATATGCTCAAAAATACCATCCGGACAAATGCCGAGATCATGCATTTTATTCGGAAACTTCATAATCTGCATTATCACATTCCGACACAGATTCAGGCTGATCTTCCTGATCATATCCGTATCTGCTATGCCGGAAACGGTCTGGAAACAGATAATTTCCTGGATTATTATCAGCTTCCCAGAAATGGAGGCTATAAATTAATCCGGCTCGATTCCTGTAATGCCGTGATCGGTCAGGAATTTGATCATGTCATGACTGTGCTGGATGCTGCTTTTTATTATGATGAAAATCAGAAACTCTGTGCTCATGATATGCAGAATCAATTATCTATGCATATGCTTTATCAGGTTCTGACACGTGCCCGTGACAGACTCGTCCTGATTATCACGGACGAAAATTTATTTACGCAGATCATATCTGCATCAGGAGATGAAATTTTATGATTCAATGGCTCAATAAACAAAAAGACGGCTGGGAGGGTATCTTTCACAGCGAATTTTTCCGGAATGAAGATAATCAGCAGGAATTATTTATTTCTGCCGAATCCCCTGTTGATGATGAATATGTCAATCAGGCTGTGAGTACTTTCAACGCTCTGCCGGAAGACAAAATTCAGGAAATCTGCAAAGGGATTATCAGACTCGCACAGCAGGGCGGAGAAAATGAAGAATTTATACTTCCGGATCTTGAAAATCCTGAAGAAATTCTTGAATATTGCTGGTTTACTACTTTATATATCAATCAGAATAAGACAATCATCCTCGAAGGCGAGGGCGATTGGGGCGAAGTGATCGGCATCGTATTTGAAAATAATAAAATAATCTATATCGGAACAGATTATTTTAATCCAGAAAGCTGGTGTTAAATCATGATAAAATTCAGTTATGCTCCCGATGGCATCGGAGAGGGCAGTTTCAAGAGCAGTTATTTCAAAGATGATATGGGCGGAAATGAATTTACAGTTTATATCAAAGACAAATCATTTCAGAGCTATGCGGAAGAATGCATTCAGCATTTCAACACCCTCTCGGAATCTGTGATAAATGACATCTGTCAGAAAATTGTTACCTATGTAGAACAGGACTGTGAAGATTTTGACCTTCCCGAACTCGAAAAAACCACGGATATTCTGAATTATTGTGGATTCGGTTCTCTCGAAATCGGCTATCCGAAACATAGAATCTCTTATGTCATACAGGGGGAAGGCGACTGGGGAGAATATTTCGAGGTCATCATCAAAGACAGTATTCCGGTCTATGCCGGAGCAGAATATTCTTACGAAGATTGGAGTTAACTTATGATAAAATTCAGATATGCCCCCGACGGCATCGGAGAGGGCACTTTCAAAAGCAGTTATTTCAAAGACGATACCGGAAATCATGATTTTCTGGTCTATATCTTTAATAAATCCTATGAGAAATATGCCGAAAAATGCGTGAAGCATTTCAATCATCTTTCTGATCAGGTGATTGATGTGATCTGTTATCATATCATTCAGTCTGCGAAACAGAATCAGAAAAATTTTATTCTTCCGGAACTCGAAAAAAATACGGATATTTTGAATTATTGCTTTTTTAAGGCAATGCTTGTCAGCATTCCGGAAGACGATTCCAAAGCCTCTTATATTATGCAGGGACAGGGCGACTGGGGCGAAATGATCGGCTTTGTCGTAACAGAAGATACTGTCACTTATGTCGGAAAAAATTATCTGCCTAATTGAAATAAACAGAAAGAAGTGATTTTTTATGCCTTCTGAATCATGGCTCAGAAATTATGAAAAATTCAAAGAAAATACGATCTCGCCTGTGAATCTGAATGACTATTTTACCAAACCGGAAATTTCCGGAATTAAAATTCAGACCATGCAGATCGGAACATGCTCCGTTCCGAGCGGTGAACTGATTGTCTGCGATCCTCTTGTTTTTCTGGGAATGCCTGATCTTCCGGCTTATTTTCAGAAAGTTCCTGCCGGAAACTATCAGACAGAAATCTGTGTCATTCCTAAAAATCTCGATTGTGCCAGATATGCCGCTGTCAGAATTCGTTTCACACAGGAAGAAGCCATCAGTTTCTATGAGGCTCTGACCGGTTCGGAAGAACTCGATACGCTCGAAGAAGGCGAATATTTTGGTTTTCCTGTCGATGCCGGACTTGCCTGTATCTGTGATAAAGTTCTGCATCAGGCATTCTGTGATTTTGTTCAGAAATGGGAGAAACAGAATCCTGATGGAAATCTCTATGATGATTATTTCTCTGCATTGCTTGAACAGAATTATCAGGCTCATCCCGAACATCAGCGTCAGGACGGTGACTGGCTCAACTGGAATATTCCTGAGACAGAATATTTTATGCCGATTTTTCAATCCGGTTTTGGTGACAGAGTCTATCCGGTCTATTTCGGCTATGATAAAAACGGCGATATTTGTCAATTAATAATCCATTTGATTGATATTGCCCTTGCCTATGGCGAAGATGAAGAATAATATTAAATTTTTCTCAAAAACCTCTTGCAAAACATGCCGGATTATGATACAATAAAAATATAAAAAATATTTCCCTAAGGAGGAAAATTATGCAGTACGGACATTTCGATCTGAAAAACAAAGAATATGTAATTACTCGTCCCGATACCCCTGCACCATGGGTAAACTATCTGGGTTCTCCCGAATATGGTGCAATTATCTCTAATAATGCCGCCGGATATAGTTTTGTGCAGTCCGGCGCGAACGGCAGAATTGCAAGATTCCGGTTCAATTCTATGATGGCTCTGCCCGGAAGATATATCTATCTGCGTGATATGGATTCTAATGATTACTGGTCTGCAACATGGCAGCCTGTCGGAAAATCTCTTGATGATTATAAAACTGTATGCCGTCACGGTACAGCATATTCTGTCATGACAAGCGATTATTCTAAAATCAGTACAGAAACAACTTACTATGTTCCCATGAATCAGACTTACGAAGTATGGAGAACTAAAATTACCAATCATGATACTAAGGCAAGAAAACTCTCCGTCTTTGGCTTTATCGAATTCACAAATGATAATAACTATGAACAGGATCAGGTAAATCTGCAATATACTCTCTTTATTTCCAGAACTGAACGCAAAGGCAATAAAATTCTCCAGCATATCAACGAAAATTCCGGAAAATGGGCCGATGGTTCCAATCATAAAGAAAGATTTTTCGGCATGGTCGGTGCAGATGTTCTTGACGGATGCGGAAGTCTTGAAAAATTCATTGGGCCTTATCGTACTTATTCCAATCCTGTTATGGTCGAAAACGGAAAATGCGATGATGCTATGAATTTCAATTCCAATGCCTGCGGTGCTCTCAGAACAGAAATTACGCTCCAGCCTGATGAAACCAGAGAATTAATCTATTTCTTAGGTCAGAAAAATGATGCTGAATCTGCTGAAATTCTCAAAGCCTACGAACAGGCCGGAAAAGTCGATGCTGAACTCGATGCCTTAAAATCCTATTGGCATGGTAAACTTGCTAATTTTGAAGTAGAAACACCTTCCGAAGAATTCAATAATATGATGAATGTCTGGAATGCATATCAATGCTTTATTACTTTCATCTGGTCGAGAGCGGCTTCTTTCATCTACTGCGGTCTGAGAAACGGCTACGGCTACAGAGATACTGTTCAGGATATTCAGGGTATTATCCATCTTGATCCGGAAATGGCTGCCGAAAAAATCAGATTTATGCTTTCTGCTCAGGTGGATAACGGCGGCGGTCTGCCTCTGGTAAAATTCAATCATAATGCAGGTCATGAAAATACTCCCGATGACCCCGAATATGTAAAAGAAACCGGTCATCCGTCCTATCGTGCCGATGATGCTCTCTGGCTCTTCCCGACTATCGTGAAATATATCGGTGAAAGCGGCAATTCTGCTTTCTTAGATGAAGTGATCGTCTATGCAAACGGCGGTCAGGATACTGTTTATGAACATCTCAAGAGAGCAATCAGATTCTCTATGGAACATATGGGCGATCATGATATGCCTGCCGGTCTCCATGCTGACTGGAATGACTGTCTCAGACTCGGGGCAAAAGGCGAATCTACTTTCGTTGCATTCCAGCTCTATTATGCAATGAGTGTCATCAGAGATATGGCAGAATCCAAGAACGATACAGAATATATCAAATATATTGATGATGTTCAGAAAAAACTCGGCGATTCTCTCGAAAAATGCTGGGATGATGACAGATTTATCAGAGGCATCAGAGAAGACGGCGTGATCGTTGGTGCTAAAAAAGATCCTGAAGCAAATATGTGGCTCAATCCGCAGAGCTGGTCTGTTATCTCCAAATTCGCAAGCAAGGAACAGGCCGATAAAGCTATGAACAGCGTTCATGATATTCTGAATACTCCCTATGGTGCAAAGCTCCTCGAACCGCCTTATAAAGAACATTATTTTGATGGTGCTCTGATGCATATCTTCAATGCCGATACCAAAGAAAACGGCGGTATCTTCTCACAGTCTCAGGGATGGCTGATTCTTGCTGAGGGTCTGCTCGGTCACGGTGACAGAGCTTTTGAATATTTCATGGAAAGCTCTCCGGCCACTTTGAATGATAAGGCTGAAATCAGAGTGCTCGAACCCTATGTTCACGGACAGTTCACAGAAGCAAAGCATTCTCCGTTTGCGGGACGTTCTCACGTTCACTGGCTGACCGGTACAGCTTCTACAGTCATGGTCGGCTGTACAGAGGGTATCTGCGGTATTCGTCCGGATGCTGACGGCATTACGATTTCTCCCTCGATTCCGTCCGCATGGGATGGCTTCAAGATGAAGAAGAATTTCAGAGGCAAACAGCTCAATATTGATGTTCAGAATCCAGATCATGTCCAGAGCGGTGTAAAATCCGTATCTGTCAACGGCAAGATTCAGGAAAGTGCTTATATCAAGGCTTCTGATCTGAATGATACGAATGAAATTGTAATTACTTTAGGCTGAGAATTACAAAGATTATCACATGATAGCAGTTCTGTTTTCAGGACTGCTATTTGAATTTTAAGGAGAATTCGAAAATGACAAAATCAGAACTGCATAGTTATATTTCTGAAAACACAGGAAATGAAAGTAATATCTGTCAGATTTATGCCATAAAGAACGGAATGACAGTCTATGAAGACTGCTGGCATGATTATCAAACTGAAAATACTGTAAATATCATGTCTGTGACAAAAAGCGTGATGGCTCTGCTGATCGGTATTGCAACAGATCACGGCTGTATACAGAATACAGATCAAAAGGTACTGGATTTTTTTCCTGATTATACTGTAAAACGCGGAGAAAAAACTATTTATGATGTCACGCTGAAACATCTTCTGACAATGACAGCTCCATATAAATACCGCTCTGAACCTTGGACGAAAGTATGTACTTCTGATGACTGGACAAAAGCGGCTCTTGATCTGCTCGGCGGACGGTCAGGCATTACAGGGGATTTTAAATATTCTACACTTGGAATACAGATACTCTCCGGCATCATAGAAAATGCTTCCGGAAAAACATGCATTGATTTTGCAAATCAATATTTATTTGCTCCTTTGGGAATACCGAAACATAATATACATGGTTCCAGTTCTAAAGAAGATCAGTTTGATTATCTTATGAATAAATCCCCTCGTAAAAATGAATGGTATTCCGATCCGCAAGGACGTGTTACCGCCGGCTGGGGACTTGCATTATCTGCCTGTGATCTTGCTAAGATCGGAACAATGATAATCAATAACGGGATATATCAGAATAAACAGATCGTTTCTGAAAAATGGATTGCTCAGATGACTTCACCAATTGTTAAGTTAGGAGAAAAATTCGGCTTTCTGCATTATGGCTATCTATGGTACAGAATTTCACCTGATCAGCCTGTCTTTGCCGCCATTGGTGACGGCGGAAATGTCATCTATGCAGATGCTGAAAAACATATTGCAGTTGGTGTGACGGGAACTTTCAAGCCCAGAATATTTGATCGTATTGAATTTATTCAGAAAAATATTATTCCAGTATTATAAAAGTCAAAAAAAATTCCGTCCTCGTGAGAGAACGGAATCTGTTTTTATTCCGGATGAATCAGATTCAGATGCAATAATCATTTCCATCCACACCGGCATTATGATTCAGAATATCCTGCAAAGTAATACTGTCCAGATACTCATGCACGGCTTTATATAAGCCTTCCCATACATAGAGCGTGGCACACTCATCCGCACGGGGACAGTCATTGATTTCATATTCCAGACATGTCACCGGAGCAAGACTGCCCTCTGTGGCACGGAGCACATCGCCGACTGTCAGTGCATCAGCAGGCTTGGCGAGCATATAACCGCCTTTATTTCCGCGATTTGTCCGGAGAATACCGCCTTTGTTCAGCATGGGAACGATCTGTTCCAGATATTTTTTAGAAATCTGCTGACGTTCAGCAATTTCTTTCAGGGAAATATATCCGGCATCCTGATGGGCAGACAAATCCAGCAGCATCCGCAGAGCATAACGGCCTTTTGTTGAAATCTTCATAATCAATACTTCCTTTCTGTCAGTGATTTTTTATACTATATTTATTATTATAACATAGGTTTAGTATGTTTTCAAGTAGAAAAACATCTGTAAAAATTCACGTTTTTATTTTATAATTTCATCCGGATTTTTATATTTCTCACAAACTTAGAAAATATATCAGATTAATAGGTTATAGATATTGACTTTCTAAATCAGAAGTGTTATAATATAATCATATTAATCATATGTAAATTCAGAAACAGGTGATTCTATCATGACAGAAATTTTATGGCTCGGCCGTGGCGGTCAGGGAGCTTTTACAGCCGCTAAAATCCTCGGTGCGGCCTATGCTCTCAATACCGGATGTCATGCCCTTGCGTTCCCCTCGTTCGGCCCTGAACGCCGAGGAGCTCCCGTCAGAGCTTTTACAAAATTAGATCATAAACCTATCTCCGATCGGAGCGAGACAGAAAAAGCGGATTATATTATTATTCTTGATGATACGCTTTATACTGAAAATCTTCAGAATTTACTCAAATCCGGCGGAAAAATTCTTATCAATACAAAACAGACGGATTTAAAACAGATTCTCTCTTTTGACGGCGATGCACTTGCCCGAGAACTCCGGCTTCCTGTCGTAAATACTGTTATGATGGGTGCTCTTGCCGGAATTTCCGGAATCGTTTCGATTGAAAATCTGCATCAGGCGATTCAGAATTATATGCCTGAAAAAATCCGTGAAAAAAATAAATCGGCTGTTCAGAAAGCCGCTGAGGAGGCCGCTGTATTATGATCAGACCTGCTGTAAGAGAAAAGAAAATTTTCGGCTTTGCAGACGTTCCGGAAGATACCAGCTATGAAGCCGGTTATCTTGTCAGCGTCAACAGTGGATGGAGAAGCATCCGGCCTGTAGTCAATACAGAAACCTGTATCGGCTGTATGCAGTGTTATTTATACTGTCCGGATGGCGTAATTGCTATTCAGAACGGAAAAGCCGTCATAGATTATGATTTTTGTAAGGGCTGTGGAATCTGTTCCAAAATCTGCAAGCCTCATGCAATTCAGATGGAGAGTGAACGATAATGGCAGAAAAATTCTTATCAGGCGATGAAGCCTTCGCCGAAGGTATCAGATTAGCCTGTCCGGAGGTGATTTCGGCTTATCCGATCACTCCTCAGACAATCGTAGTGGAAAAACTTTCCGAAATGGTCGAAGACGGCAGTTTAGATGCCGAGTTTATTCATGTGGAATCTGAACATTCTGCCTTATCCTGTGCAATGGGTGCGAGTGCCGCTGGAGTCAGAGCATTTACAGCGACTTCTTCACAAGGATTATTATATATGGCTGAATGTCTGTATTATGCATCCGGCGGAAGATTTCCGATCGTCATGATGAATGCAAACAGATCGACCGCTCTGCCGTGGAATATCTACGGCGATCAGAGAGACAGTCTTTCTCAGCTGGATTCAGGCTGGATTCAGGCATATGCCGAAAATGCTCAGGAAAGTCTTGATCTCGCTCTGATGAGCTATTATATCGCTGAACATAAAACCGTTTCGACTCCATTCATGGTGAATCTGGACGGCTTTATCTTAACGCATACTTATGAACAAGTTGACGTCCCGACTCCGGAACAGGCGAAGAAATTTCTTCCTGCTTATCAGACAGAAAATAAATTAGATCTGGAAAATCCTAAAAATATGGCATTCTCTGCCGGCCCTGATACGAATTATATTTTTAAATATAAAGAACATGCGGCTATGCTCCGTGCGATTCCGGTTATCGAAGAAGCAGAACAGAAATTCGCTGAAATCTTCGGAAGAAAATATTCCGGTCTGCTTGATAATTATCAGATTCAGGATGCTGATTATATTCTGATTACCCTCGGCAGTATCGCCGGACTGTGCAGAGAAATTGCAGATTCTCTCCGTCAGAACGGCATTAGAGCCGGAGTGATCAGAATCAGATATATGCGGCCGTTTCCGACTGAAGCTCTCGCCGAAGCTGTTCAGAATGCCAAGGCTTTAGCTGTTCTCGAAAAAGATATTTCTTTCGGTAACGAGGGAACTGTATTTACAAATATCTGTTCGGCTCTGCAAGGGAAAAATATTACTGCTCCGGTTTATAATTTTATCGGCGGACTGGGCGGAAGAAATATTTCTCATCAGGATATTATTACTATTTTTGAGAAAATTCAGTCCGGTACAGCAAATCGGGTTAATTTTATCGGCATCGAAGAAGGTGAAAATTCATGAGCATATCAGTAAAAAATTTAGATCAGAACGAATATTTTTACGGACATAAAGCCTGTGCCGGATGCGGCGGAAGTCTTGCCGTCCGGAATGCTCTGAAAGTACTCGGTCAGAATTCTGTTGCCGTTCTCCCTGCCGGATGTATGTCCGCAGTAGGATTCAATTTTCCGCAGTTATGCTTTGCGAATAATGCCATTATCTCGACATTCGCAGGAACTGCCTCTATGCTGACAGGTATCGAAGCCGGATTCCGCCGCAGAGGAATTAAAAATTTTACTGCTGTCGGATTCGCCGGCGATGGCGGTACGGCTGATATTGGCATTCAGGCTCTTTCCGGTGCGATCGACAGAAATGATAATATTATCTATATCTGCTATGATAACGAAGCCTATATGAATACCGGAATTCAGAAATCCGGTCTGACTCCGTTCGGAGCGAAAACAACAACAACTCCGGCCGGACAGAATATTCACGGCAATATCCGTCCTAAAAAGAATATGTTTGAGATTGTTGCCGCTCATGATATTCCCTATGCGGCTACAGCATCTGTCGGATATATGAATGATTTTCTGAATAAAGTCGAAAAGGCATCTAAAATTCAGGGTACAAAATATATTCATGTGATTGCTCCCTGTCCGACAGGCTGGGGAATTCCTGTCAGTGATACAATTGATGCCGCTCGTGAAATCGTAGACTGCGGACTCTGGTATCTCGCTGAATATGAAAATCATGAATTCAAGATCAGCCGTGACCCGAAGACTTTCACAAGCGTTGAGGAATATCTCAGAAAACAAGCGAGATTCAGGCATCTGACTGATCAGGATATTAAAATTATTACAGATTCCAGAGATCAGAAATGGGAATTTATCAGAAAACACTGGAATTGATTTTATGCTAGAAAGAGGTTATGTATCATGCCAAGTTTATCACAGAGAACAGCAGGCTTTACAGATTCTGTCATCAGAAGAATGACAAGAATTTCCAATCAGTACGGAGCTGTTAATTTATCACAGGGCTTTCCGGATTTCGATCCGCCGAAAGAAATTCTGAATCGACTCGCCGAAGTCACAAAAGAGGATTTTCATCAGTATTCGATTACATGGGGTGCTCAGAATTTCCGTGAAGCATTAGCAAAAAAATATGAACATTTCTCCGGTCAGAAAATCGACCCGAATGGAGAAATTGTCGTCACATGCGGCAGTACAGAAGCTATGATGGCCGCTATGCTCAGTGTGACAAATGCCGGAGATAAAGTCATTGTCTTCTCGCCTTTCTATGAAAATTATGGTGCTGATACGATCTTATCCAATGCCGAGCCGATTTATGTGCCTCTGATTCCGCCGGAATTCAAATTTGATCCGGATGTTCTTGAAAATGCGTTCAAACAGAATCCGAAAGCAATTATTCTCTGTAATCCGTCCAATCCGTGCGGAAAAGTTTTCACTCATGAAGAATTGCTGATCATTGCCGATCTTGCGAAAAAATATGATACGTTCGTGATTACTGATGAAGTCTATGAACATATTTTATACAAGCCTCATGAACATGTTTATTTCTCGACTCTGCCTGATATGAAAGACAGAACAATCGTATGCAGTTCGTTATCGAAAACATATTCTATCACCGGCTGGAGATTAGGCTATGTCATCGCCGCTCCGCATATTATTGATACCGTCAAGAAAGTACATGATTTCTTAACAGTCGGAGCAGCCGCTCCGTTACAGGAAGCGGCTGTCACTGGTTTGAATTTCGGTGATGATTATTATCTTAATCTGCAAAATAAATATACTGAAAAACGTGATTTATTCCTGAATGGTCTGGATACGCTCAGAATTTCTCATACTGTTCCCGAGGGTGCTTATTATATTCTGTTAGATATTTCAGAATTTGGCTATGAAGATGATCTCAGATTCTGTGAAGATTTAGCCCGTCTTGTCGGAGTCGGAGCAGTTCCCGGTTCGAGTTTCTTCAAAGAACCTGAAAACAGATATATCCGCTTCCATTTTGCAAAGAAAGAAGAAACTCTGAACGAAGCTCTGAACCGTCTGAATGACATCAGAAAGAAGATGCCGTATCATGGATGATTTTATTCCTGTGACAGATGCGCACTGCCATATTTTTCCCGATAAGATCGCTGAAAAATCAAAAGATTCTGTCAGAGATTTCTATGATCTTCCTATGTATACTTCCGGAACAGTCAGTCATCTGAAATCCGAACGTGATCAGCTGATTAAAATTCATGGTCAGAATTATAAAATTATCAGACAGTTAATTTGCTCTCCGGCGGTCGTTCCGAAACAGACACAGAGTATCAATCAATTTATTTCTGATACGATTCAGGAAGATTCTGCTTTTGTGGGATTCGGAACGATTCATCCGGATAATCCGGATTATGAAGAGATTCTCTCCGGATTCAGAACTAAAAATCTGATCGGTCTGAAAGTGCATTCTGATTTTCAGCAGTTCAATATTGATGAAAATAAATTTTATCCGGTATATCAGACAGCGAAAAATTTAAATCTTCCCGTATTGTTTCATATGGGTGATAAAAAATTAGATTATTCTCATCCTGGGAGATTAGCACATCTTCTTGAAGAGATGCCTGACCTGACAGCAATTGCCGCTCATATGGGAGGATATTCCCACTGGAAAGAGGCTCTTGAAGTTCTGAAACCCTCTGAAAATTTATTTTTCGATATTTCCAGTACACTCCAGTTCATCAATGGCGATTTACTCATGCAGTTTATTCAGAAATTCGGTGAGAGTCAATTCTTTTTCGGAAGTGATTTCCCGATGTGGAGTCCTGCAAAAGAACTCGAAACGTTAATAAATTTCAATTATCCTGAAAATTTGCTATATAAATTACTGCATCAGAATTATTCTGATTTTCTGAAAAAATATCAAAACGGCTGAAATTACTCAGCCGTTTTTTGTTCAATATTTTTACATAATTTTAACTTTTTTGTCATAATTTTATGATATAATTTTATAAATGTAATCTCAGAAAGGATTGTGTAATCATGGAAGATTTTGAAATCAAAGACGGCATACTGCTGAATTATCACGGAACTGAAAAAAATATTGTACTTCCGGAAACTGTAACTCATATTGACAGCGATGCATTTTCATCTGATCTGGAATCAATTCAGGTTTATGGAATTGAAATTAATCTGGAAAGCATTCTTTCAAAAAGACTCTATGAGTATAGATATATATTTCCGGACGAAGAAGATTATCTTTGGCAACAGTGTGAAGATAGGGGCATTGAAGGCGACCGTCAGGCATGGAATGACATCAGATGGGAATGGCAAGAGGCATATGAGGAAATTTTATCTGAATTAAAATCAGATATTCTTGAAGATGTGATTGAAGCATTAAATCTGCTTTTTACCAGAAATTTTGATGAACTTGAGAATGAAACTACACATGTATATCATTTTTTTGATGACCATAATAATCTGACTGCATATCGGATAGATACTGAAATTGTTCGTGACATTGCTGTACAGATGTTTCTGCGTTATCCGGAAGATGAAAAAATAATTGCCTATATCAATAATCATTTTATAGAATTTATTAAATCGCTTTATCATTCCGATCAGGCAAGTATGCAGAAATTAATTGATTCCGGAAAATTCTGTCCTGCTGATACAAAACTGATTTCTTCACAGGGGCTTGTGATCTTCAATTCTATTCTGCTGGAATTCAACGGAAAATCAAAAGAAATTATCATTCCTGATACTGTAACAATCATTGGCGATAAGGCATTTTCCGGATGCAAAAGAATCACAAAGATTACTATTCCGGAAACAGTAACCTGTATCGAAAACATGGCCTTTTTTAACTGTCAGAAAATTACCGGTATTCATATTCCGGAGAGTGTGACTGATATTGCAGAAAATGCTTTTCTGGACTGCAAAAAACTGACAGAAATGACATTTTTCTATGATGATCATAAATTTGAAATTCACACTCAAAAAGCGATTAATTTTATTGATGTAATGAAACTGCTGAAAAATAAGGCTTATACAGATTCAATGGCTAAAGACCTCAAATATAGCATACTTTTCCAGATGTTCACGACCGGAATGGATTCTGAAAATCTCACTGCTTATATCAAAAAGAATTTCACAAAAATGTTCCGTTTTCTGATTGATACCGAGAATACTGCAACAATTCAGAAAGTACTTGATACAGATATTTTTGTTACAAAGAAAAATATTGATAATTATATCAAATATGCCATTGACAATCAGAAACATCAGGCCCCAATGATACTTACAGATTATAAAGCTCAGAAAAACTGGTATGATACCATGGAAAAAAAACTGAATTTATAAAATTCTAATATTATCAAAAAAAACAGCTGAAATTACTCAGCTTTTTTTTTATGTTTAAATTTAACAATCTGATTGACAAAAAACGCACCTGCTACTAAAATAATTTCCGCCGCAGTCTGCCATAGTCTGGAGATCAAAGAAATTGAAATTGCATATTCTTCCGGCATAATCAGACATAATCCGGCAGTCAGAATGCCCTCACGAACTCCCAGACCGCTCGGAGCGAATAACGCTAAGATACCGATAATTGTTGATAATCCATAAATTCCGCCCACATACAGCCATTGTGATGCGGGTACAGGATAGATCGCATGTACTAACATGTAAAAGCCTGAACCTGCTACAAGCCAGTTCAGAATAAATAATAATACTGTTCTGAGCATGTCGGGATATGTCACAGGAATCAACATGTCTTTTTTAGCGATTTTTCCGATGATCGCAAGAAAGAAATTAATAATCTTCGGATTGATGCAGATAAAGAATGCAATCATAAGTAAGATCGTCCAGTATTTATATTTTTCAAGCAGATCATTCGGAAAGAAAAACAGAGAGATCAGAAATAAAAATGCCGCGCCTAACAGCGTACAGGCATTTTCCAGCAGAAAACAAACTGTAATTTTCCGGATAGGCTTATTTTCTTTCTCGTAAGCCGGACAGCGAGCCGCTAACATAAATACTTTCCCTGGAATGTATTTCCCCGGAATTGAATATAAATAAGCAATCACAGCATCAAAATGCCGGATATGACAATTGTTTAATTTTGTAATAAAATGCCATAACGAAGCGAGTGTGATAATATAAGCGAAATATAATAAAAATGAAGTAATCAGACTGAATGCATCAATATGCCAATTGATATTTTTTATCTCTTTCCAGTTTGACATGAAATATCTTCCGAGAAAATAAATGACTAATAAGAAAAATAATATCTTAATTCCCTGAATCAGCTTTTTTTTCATGACTTTTTATCCTCTTGCGATTCGGATCGCATTCGATTTTACGGACTCTGTACTGAACATCTTCGAGAATTTTCCGGTTGGCCGCAATCGTATCGCCAAGTAAGCCGATCGTAATCGTCTGGAAGCCCATCATAATTAAAATCGCTGTCAGAATTAAAGACTGAATATGACCTTTTCCGTCACCCATCGCCATAAAAATCAGAAATCTGATTCCCAGAACTGCACCGATCAGAAATAAAATTCCTCCGACAATACTGAAAAATTTCAAAGGCCGGTACATCACAAATGATCTTGTAATGACTGTTGCCGATCGCTTCATATATTTCCACATGCTTGTGAATAATCTCGAAGGTCTTGTTTCACCATTTGTCCGGATTGGTACAGATGTCATAGCAATTTTATTATGCCCTGCCTGTATGATCGTTTCAAGCGTATAGGTATATTCGTTTACAACATTCATTCTTAAAGCCGCTTCTCTTGAATAGGCACGGAATCCGCTCGGAGCATCCGGAATATCCGTTCCGGAGGCAATCCGGACAACCCAACTTCCCAGATGCTGGAATTTTTTCTTCTGCCATGAAAAATGTTCGGTTTGATCAATCGGCCGTTCACCGATGACAATATCAGCTTTATTTTCAAGAATCGGCCTGACTAATTTTTTAATATCCGCTCCGCAGTATTGATTATCAGCATCTGTATTGACGATAATATCTGCTCCCAGATGCAGACAGGCATCCAGTCCGGCCATGAAACCCTGTGCAAGGCCTTTATTCTGCTTGAATGATACAATATGATGAAATCCCAGTTCACGGGCTTTTTCTACTGTATGATCCTGACTGCCGTCATTGATGATTAAATATTCAATTTCATCAATGCCCTTGATCTGTCTCGGCAGATCACGATAGGCAAGTTCGAGTGTTTCTTCTTCGTTATAACATGGAATCTGAATGATTAATTTCATGATTCAGCCCCTTTCCTGAAATGTCAGTGATTTGATCGGAATGCCGATAGTACGGGTATCTTTCGGATTGACTGCCGAGGCCTGCCACATATCCGTCTGGAAGCCGATTATATTTGAACCGTCTGTTAAAAATTCCTCCGGAATGCTGAATATCAGCGTACGGGGATTATTCTGTCTTGTCAGGACTTTCAGATCGGCCATAGCTCCGTTGACAGAAAGCCGGATGGTAAAGCGTTCTTTTCCCATTTCTTTCAAGGGCAGATTGCTTCCCAGTGCGAGTGTCAGAGTATAGGATTTCTTTTTCAATGTGCATCGGAGTGCAGAAGAATTACTGATCGTCCAGCAGAAATCTTTATCATATTCATCAATGCCGTATAATTTGAATTTTGCAATATCTTCGGCTGTATAAATTTCCTGATAGTTCAGATACTGATAAATATATAGATTTTCAGAAGTTTCAGCAAAATGCATAGGCATTCCGGTATTTTCGCCGAGATTCATATCTTCTGAACGGTGAACAAGATTCCGGTACAGGATTTCAAGATTATCATCAAGACGATAAATATAATCTTCTGTACTGATAAAATAAATTTCTTCATATCGCTGTGAAAGCGTCCGGAATTGTGAAGCTGTATCTTTTTCGGACGGATAGACAGCCGCTCCGGTAATGGCTCGGATCGGAAGCCATAGAGTCGGGAGCGATTCTGTCTGAATCACAACACAGGCTTTTTCCGGAATCAATTCAGCGGCATCTTTGAGAACATTCCATTCCATACGGGTATCATCTTTATGATTGATCAGAAATCCGGAGTACGGAAGAGAAAAACAAAGACTCGCCAAAGAGACAGTGAGCAGAAATTTTTTATCCATCTTATCCAAAGCTGATATGCTGAATATCACTGCCGCCGGAATAAACGGTACTAAATATCTTGCATAATAATAATAAAATTCCGTCTGGAATCGCAAAAATGCTGAATAGATCAATATGCAGTAAAAAAATGAGATAAAAATCACAAGCATATTTTCAGATTCTAAAAACCGCTTCGGCCTGAAAAATAATATCAGTACTCCGGCAGGAAGCAGAAACAATCCGGCATTTTCAGTAAATCCGGCAATCGTCAGAGAAGAGATTGTTTCGATCGAATCCAGTTTACTGAATGCTTTATATAGCATATAGATCAAAGGCACGGCCGTCAGGCAGATCAGAAGCCATTGCATTAATACCAGATTTTCACGCTTTGTTAAAAATATTTCAAGTGAAACTGTTTTTTTCAACTTCCAGACGAGCAGAATATAAATCATACAGATTAAAATCAGAACACCACTCAGAATTAATACCGTTTCTGTGATATTATTCAGACTGATATATTGATTAAATACAAATCTGTAATTATTCATCGTATAGAATGGCTGTATATGCCGCATCATCAGATAGCTTATCAGATAGCCTAGTACAGAAAATAACATCGAAGCCGCAAAAATATTTTTTTTAGTAAAAAAATACATACCTGCATAGATAATCAATACATACGGCAAGAGCGTATAAATCGAAACATGATAACAGCTGAATACAGCAATCGGAATCAAAGAAAATCCGTAATGCTCTGGATGTTCCTGATCTGTCAGGAAATATAAAAACATCGCAATCAGAACAGCAAGGAACATCTCAGTCAGAGAAGATTTTGCTACCCAGATCACTACCGGAGATAAGGCAGTCAGAATCGCCGCCATCAGTTTGGAAACGGGTTTTAATTTCAGATTATCACAGATAAAGCAGATAAAAAATATCATCAGAATATAAAATATCGTCTGAATATCTGCCATATGCTCGATGCCGGCAATTTTCCCCCATAAGGCGAGTATCGCCGGATAGGTCGGAATGCCGTGATAAATTCCTGATACCGGACTGACTTCACGATCATAGACCGTATCCGGATAATTCTCCGATGGAATATCATAGCCGACAAGCTTGTTATGCACAGCAATCTGAAAATTTTTTCTTGATTCATCAGAAGTCAATAATTGATATTCTTCAAAATCCTGCTGTCTGCTGTCATGACCGTAAATAAAATTAATCGCCTCGCATTGATAAACTCCCTCATCCTGACCCATGCCGAATAATTCATTTTTCTGACTGACAAACGGCATACTGATCAGGGCGATCAGTAAGGGAACGACAAAGACTCTCAATTCCTTTTCGGGACTGAATCCGGCTTTGATTTTTTCCAAGGGTACTTTCTCGCAGGTCAGTACTGATGTCAGAAAGAAAATCGCATCTGTCAGACAAGTGATTTTGATTCCTCTTTCGAGTGTGTAGACATTCAATAAAAATAAAATCATCGTACTGAAAATGTACGAACAGAAAAACCATGCAATTCCGATCGTGAGTATTTCTGCAATCTGCCGTTTCCGGAATATAATACAGGATGTCCCCAGACAAAGCAGAATATCAACATATAAAAAAATCAAAACGGTATTCATGGGCATTCCCCTTGTCTTTGTTCTATCTTTTCAAAAAATGATTTATATTTTTCCGTGATGACATTCCAGTCGAAATGTTCTAATACATAATTTCTGCCGTTATCGCCCATGATGCCGGATTCTTCCGGATGATGAAGAAAATAATTCAGACAGCCCTCGAATTCAAAATAATTATCAAAATATAAACCTCCGTTGGATTCCTGAACGAAATTTTTTGTTACAGCACATTTATCATGAACGAGTACAGGCCTGTGACATAACCAGCTTTCCATGATGACCAGAGAAAAGCTCTCATTCTTCGAGGGCTGACATAAAATTTCGGCCGCTCCATAGGCATTATATTTATCCTGAATATCGACAAAGCCTAAATCAATCGTATCTTTTTCAGCACTCTCCGGAATATGAATTTCTCCTCCGCCGATCAGAACTAATTTGAGATCAGAAGCATAACGCTTTTTATATTCTCCGAAATAATTCAGAAGTGTATGCACATTCTTTCCGGAATCTTTCCTTCCAGCATAGAGAATAAATTTTTCAGGAAGTTTAAATTTTTTCCGGAATGCTTCCGGATCGGTTTTTAAATCTACATCCATGCCGATACCCATGACGATTTTTTCGACTCCGGACAGATCATAGACTTTTTCAGTCAATTCCAGTTCCGGACGGGCATTGAAAATCATTCCGGCAACCTGAGAATATAAATTTTTATAAATCTGCATATAGAGATATGCTTCATCATGAAAACATGGAATCATGACGGCTTTTTCCGGACAAGTCCTGATTCCATAGTAAGTCGTTCCGAACATGTACGGAATATAGACAAATGCTGTATACTCGTCCTGATGATCAGAAATATACTGATATAAATCCGGACTGTTGATCATTTCCTGAATAAAAATTTTTTCTTCTTCGGGATTTGGCTGGATTCGATTCATCAGTTTCAGATTAATTTCATCAAAGGCTTTTGTATTCCGTTTCCGGACTCTGAATCTTCTGACAGGAATATCCTGAATAATCTCGATTCCCTCCGGATAATAATCTTCATTCCAGTCGCTGACGAATTCCCTGACACATGTGGTTAAGATTTCGATTTCCATACCAGCCTGATGCAGATGTTTTGTAACTTCACGGGTTTCCATTTCAGCTCCTCCAGGGATTTTTTCAGCATACCACGGAATGACAAATGCTATTTTTTTCATGCTCATTTCTCCTGTAAAAAATTTTTAAGCTGATCGGCAAACAGAGTCTTGATTTTTTCATATCGGAAATCCTGTAATCTTTCATTCTGATTCGAGAGTATCTGATTTTTTAAATCATGATCTGTCAGAATGCGATTCATCAGCAAGGCGATTTCAGCGGGATGTTTAGAATCTGTCAGGAAACCGCTTCCGCCGAGTGTCCACGGAACAGCACAGCTCTGATATGCCAGAACAGGTACCTGAAAATACATCGCTTCGACTAAAGGCACACAGAAGCCCTCATGTTCGCTCATGCATAAGAACAGATCAGCAATTTTATAATAAGCTAATATTTCCGGAAATTTAATATGTCCTGTAAAGATCACGTCTTCCAGTTCCAGAGCCTTGACATAATTTTCAAGACGATCGTGATATTTTTCCATTCCGCCCCAGTTTCCGACAAAGATCAGTCTTGATTCCGGATTGATATTTTTTTTATAAAATGCGAATGCCGAAATAATATCCTGTTGTTTTTTATTCGGAGCGATTCTGCCGACAAAGATGATATTTTTATAATGATCAGAATATTTTTTAATAATATTAGCATCCGGTTTTTTCTCGTAATCAGAAAAGGGAATCAGAATCGGCCGGACATCAATCGGACAGGTAAAGCCGGCTTTTCTGAGATCAGATTGATTGAAATCAGAATCGGCTAAGCAGTAATCTATTTTATCAGCAAGATGTTTCAGACCGTCAAGGCCATACTGAGCATTTGCTTCGGCCTGAGCGTTATAGCCGTGAAAAAAATGCGGAGGCGTGATATTATGATAGATCATGATCTTACGACAGGAATATTTTTCTAGTTCGTAATTTAATTTCGATCCGGTGGACATGTGATATAAAATCACATCATCAGGCTTTAACTCCGGCATACCAGAGCAGAGATCAAAAGCTGTTCCTTTCGGGAGTCTCTGATCTACTACTTCGGCATAGATACTGGTTTCATAGCCGAGTTCTTTCATAGCATTCTGAAGAGCGACTGTATCATTTCCGACTGCATCACCGAAAGCAAGTGTCGGCAGAAACTGAATAATTCTCATGATTTCAATCCTTTCAGTTTCTGATTCTCAGCCTGCAAGGCTTTGACCTGACTTCTCAGAGAAGCAAGTTCCTGTCTGTTAGCGGCTTGTTTTGCTTCGAGAGTATCAAGTCTCGAAACAAGAGCAGAAACATCAATCTGATCAGATTCAGATCGGCTCTGAATATAATTATTCACTTGCTGAACAGCATTTGCTGTATGCAGATTCAGAGCATTTTGTTCTGTCATAATCGGCATGATATAGAATTTGAGTAATTTCCGGATGACTTTCTTGATAAAAATTATTAAGAAATTTCCTTCGATAGGCTTATAAGGCTCGATCTGATTCCGGATTGTCAAATATTCTGCACTCTGCTGTAAAGAAGCAAGCTGAAAATTGCTGTCTGCGTGACTGATCTCCTGTGCGAACGGAATTTCTTCAAAAGACAGCATGGAACTGTCAAGACCTTTTTCTTTGATTTCCGCACGGATTTGTTTCATAATTTCTTCTGTATTGACCGTCTGCATAGATAGGATAACTCCTTTCAGGCAATGAATTTTTCATACTGGATTTTATCAATAAAAATAGAGTTGATGCCTGTGAAAGCATATTCGATATAATTTTCTGAGACAAGATAATCAAGCAAATCCTGATTCTTGATTCCGGCTGTCAGTTTCTGAGAATAAGGTATCATCTCGATGATGATAAATAACGGCCGGTAAGATTCTAAATTCATACTCCGGAGAATCTGCATTTCCAGACCCTCAATATCAAGATTCAGAATCACAGGAGCTTGTTTATCAAAATATTTTTCTATAATATCATTATAGGAAATTGTTTTGATCTCGATGGATTTTTCAAGTTTTGCGGCCGGATTTTTTTCAAGAATATCAGAAACATCTCCGATTTTAGATAATCCGTCAAGATTCAGGATATTAAAAATTACAGTTTCTCCGGACAGATCAGAAACAGCCTGATTTAAAATCACATCTCCGGAACGCTGATTTTTCAAATCCGGAATTAACAGGGGATTGGCTTCTAATAATACCCCTCTTGCACCCTGTTCATAGAAAAAATAGGTATTACTCATCGTGACAGGCTGATTCGCTCCCAGATCAAGATAACTGCATTGATTCAGAGAAATTCCCAGCATCGCACAGGCATACAGAATAATTGCATCTTCTCCGGACTGAGAATAAGTTTTTTTATTGAATAACTGCAAAGGATTCTCATAAATATGACATTCCCGAAGAGCATTTTCGATTAGATCAGTTCTGTGAGCAAGACCCAGTGTTGTCATATCATCTGACTGCATTCGTTTTTCTGTTTCAGAACGATAATGTTCCAGATGATCAAGACGTTTTTCCGAACGTTCAGCACGTTCATCATGAGCAGTATCGGATTTTTCAATAATCTCCTGAAAATAATTCTGTGACTGTGTGAGTTCCTGCATCAGTTCGAGATTCTGATTTTTTAATTTTTCAATCTGATTCTGTAATTCCTGATTTTTCTGAGAAAATTCAACAGAAAGATTCTGAATTTCTGCTCTTTCTGTTTCATTTCTTGCATACAGATCACGAAGCAGAAAACGGAGTATTTTAGTATAAAAACGCATGAACTCACCTCCATATAAATTCAGAATCCAGACGACAGACGCCAATATCATATTTTTCTGACGAGACTGCAAAAGATAATACTTGCCGGATATCATCAAAAATAATTCCGTCATGAGAATGCACGGCAATATCTAAAAAATATTTCGCTGGTAATAATTGATTCTGAAAAATAATTTCCAGTCTGCCATGTTCCTGAACCGGAATGCAGGAACCTGTTTCGATCAGAATATTCGTTCCGTAACAATGCAGACCATCTTCACGGAAAATTCCATAGCCGAAATTGCCTTTCAGATTTTTTTCAAATGCCTGATATTCCAGAATAATCTTGATTTTATCTTCTGTATTGAAAATAAACTGCTTCTGATTATCCTGATTACAGAGCATTGCATTTGTAAAGCGGACTGCTCCTGTTCCCATCCGGACGGCTGTTTTCTCGCAGAAAGCGGGGAGGACTTGAGATTCAGAATTTTCAGAATGTTCCTGTTTTTCCTGATGATGTTTTTTTTCTAACTGCTGATTGCGTTTGTCTTCCATATTTTTCAGATAATGATCATGTACCGTTTTCGGTGTACCGTATTCTTTGATCAGTCCGTCTTCGATCCAGTAAGAAGTTTCACAGATCTGTTCGATCTGTTCGAGAGCATGGGAAACGATCACAATTGTCGTTCCGTGAGATTTGATCTCTCTGAGTTTATCAAAGCATTTTTTCTGGAAATTAGCATCTCCGACAGCTAGAATTTCGTCTATTAATAAAATATTCGCATCGACATTGATCGCCACTGAGAATGCTAAACGCATATACATACCGGATGAATATGTCCGGACAGGATTATCAATAAATTCTTCAAGTTCTGAGAATTCTATAATTTCCTGCAATCGCTTGTCGATTTCTTTTTTTGTCAGGCCGAAAATAGAAGCATTAGTATAAATATTTTCTCTTCCGGTCATATCGGGATGGAAACCGGCTCCGAGTTCGATCAGACTGGATACTCTTCCGGACATTTCGATTGTTCCCTCATCGGGATACAGAATTTTTGTCAGTAATTTCAGAGTAGTACTTTTTCCGCATCCGTTATGACCGATCAGGCCGATAGCCTCGCCTTTTCTGACATCAAAGCTGATGCCTTTCAGAACCCATCTGTCTTCATAATGATTCCGATTCCGGAACAGAATTCTGTCTTTCAGATCATTACCCTTATCATAGAAAATCTTGAATTTCTTCTTTACATTGCGGACTTCGATTGCATTTTCTGCATTCATGATCACAGCACCTCCGCAAAGCGTTTTTTGAGTTTTGAGAATACAAATTCTCCCAGAATCAGACTTGCGATTCCGAACAGAAAAGCGATGATCAGCGTTGATAAATCTGGAATTTTCGCATAATATAATACATCACGATAAGCAACAATCACAGAAGTCATAGGATTTAAATAAAATAATTTCTGAATTTTCTGATCTGCGATCATATCAATCGGATATAATACCGGAGTCAGATAAATCCAAGCCATTGTGATAATGCTCAGAATATGTTCCATATCACGGAAAAAGACGGTAATCGCTGAGAATAATAAAGCCAGTCCCAGAGCCATGATATATTCTGCCAGCATAATAATCGGCAGACAGGCAATTGCTAAGAAATTCAAGCCGACTCCTGAAAAGATCACGACAAAAAAGATAATAATAAACGTCAGAAGCATATTCACAAAACAGCTTGTCACATACGAGATCGGAATCACTTCACGGGGAAAATAAATTTTAGAAACTAAATTTTTTGCCGCCATGATCGAATTCGCTCCGCCCTGTAAACTGGATGAAAAAAATATCCATGGAATCAGAGCGACAAATAAATGCAGATAATATTTTTCAATCGGACTCGGCAGAATAAAAGAAAAAGCCACTGTATAGACAATCAGCTGAAACAATGGATTGATAAAAGTCCATAAGAATCCCAGTACACTGCCTTTATAACGGCCTCTCAGATCTTTCCGGACGAGACTGAATATCATTTCCCGATAGGCATATAATTCTTTGAGTAATTTCACACACAGGAACTCCCTTTTCAAAAATAACAACAGTTTTATTATACCCCGATTATGCCGAAAAGTCAAGACAATCCCGAATTTTTGTAAAATAGCAACAGAAAAAACGAAAAGAGACTGCTGAACTTACAGCAGTCCCTTTTCGCTTTAAGGAGTGATAAGAGAAATAATTCATGATATTTTCTTAAATTAAATATAAATTGGCAGGCTGGAATTTAATTTTTGCCAAGAAGCCATTCATACATGCCTTCATACTGTTTTGCAGAAGTATTCCAGCTCCAGTCCTGCTGCATACCACGGCGGAGCATATCGTTCCAGTTGTCCCGATAGTTGAAGAATACGGATTTTGCATAGTTTACAGAGCCTAAGAATGCTTCTGACCAGAACTCTTTGAATGTGAAGCCTGTACCAGTCAGTTCAAATTCGTTATACGGCTGTACAGTATCTTTCAGACCGCCTGTTTCACGTACCAGCGGAATAGAACCATATCTCAGGGAAATCAGCTGTGTCAGACCACAAGGTTCAAATCTGGATGGTACTAACATCATATCAGCAGCGGCATAGAGTTTATGCGCCAGTTCGTCACTATAGCAGATATTTGCAGAAACATTTCCTGGGTAGCGTCCTGCAAAATACCGATATGCATTTTCATACCCCGGTTCACCTGTGCCGATCAGTACAAACTGTGTATTGTCGTCCAAGAATCTGCCCTCGAAGACATCGCTCAGAAGATTCAGGCCTTTCTGATCTGTCAGACGGGAAATCAGGCCGATGAGCATTTTTCTGCTGTCCTGTTCGAGGCCGAGCAATTCCTGAAGCTGACGCTTGTTTTCTGCCTTGCCTGTCAGAACATCATTGATGTCATAATTATAGAAAATTTTCTTATCAGTCTTGGGATCGAAAATCGTGTAATCAATGCCGTTGACGATGCCTCTCAGATCCATTTTTCTGGAAGCAAGCAGACCGTCAAGACCTTCGCCGTATTCACGGGTTTTAATTTCTTCTGCATAAGTCTCGCTCACAGTGGTGATATAATCGGCATAGACCAAGCCGCCCTTGAGCATATTGGCATCTTTGTGGAATTCCAGCTTGTCCGGCGTGAACATATAATCCGGCAGCTGCGTATTATGCTGAAAGGCATCAATATCCCACACGCCCTGAAATTTCAGATTATGAATCGTCATAATGCTTTTTACGCCATGATAAAATTCATGTGTTGCAAAAGTAGAGTGCAGCAGCACCGGAATCAGGCCGGTCTGCCAGTCGTGACAGTGAATAATATCCGGATGAAAACCGATTACCGGCATCATAGCCAGTACAGCCTTGCAGAAAAATGTAAATCTCTCAATGTCCCATTTCAGGTCATTGCTGTAGGGTGTTTCGCCGTTGAAATAGTACTCGTTATCGACATAATAATATTTAATGCCGTGATATTCATATTCCATAATGCCGACATGTTCCTGCCGACCTGCATAATCCATGAAGAAATGGTGACGATAATGAAAGAAATTTCTATATCTGCCGGGAATGCAGGTATAATACGGAATAATCACACGCACATCAAAGCGATTCTTGTCGAGATTTTTCGGCAGTGCACCGACAACATCGGCAAGCCCGCCCGTTTTGACGAACGGTACACATTCAGAGGCTGCAAAAAGAATGTTTGTCAAAGAAATCCCTCCTTGATGATTTGTATATAATTATATTATACTCTTTTTTTCAGAGATAGTCAAGAGATATTTCACATTTTTTTCGTTTCTTTGTATAAAAAGCCAAAAAACGATAGAAATAAAATCAAAACGCTGAAATACGACTTTTCGGCTGTTCCGGCCTTTTTTGAATTTTTATCCGAAAAAACACAGTGAAATCATGAAAAAGTTGTGCTAAATAGAGAAAATCACGTTTTTTCATTGACGAATGAACTAATATCCTGTATAATAATTCCATAAGCCAATATTAATTTCTGCGGTCAATGCGTATATTTCTGTTTGCCGCAATGAAGAAAAGAAAGGTGAAAAGGCAATGACTTATCATGAACTGGTAGAAAAGGTTAGAACTGCACTGGTTGTCAAGGCAGACGCTTCTAAAATCGAGGAGCACATCGCTGTACAGGTAAACGTAACAGGTGAGGCCGAGGGTGGTTTCTATATCGAAATCAAAGATGGTACTCTGGGCGTAGAACCGTACAATTACTACGACAATGATTTTCAGCTTACCGCTGACGGTGCGGAAATTCTAGCAGTGGCTCAGGGCAAGAAAACTCTGGAAACTGCTATCACAGAGGGTGCAATCGCTCACGAAGGCAACTGGGAAAAGGCTCTGACTCTCAGCAGCATTATTCCGGAAGCTAAAAAAAGCAGCAAAAAATCCAAGACTGAAGAGACTGTAAAGGCTGAAGAACCCGCTGAAGGTCAGCTCGCTTTCGCAGAAGAAACTACTGTTGAAGAGCCTGCTAAAACTGAAGAAGTACAGTCTGAAGCTGCTCCTGCTGAAGAAACTCCTGCTAAAAAAAGAAACAGCAGAAAAACCAAGTCCGACACTGCTGCAAAGAAAACAGAACCCAAGAAAACCACTAAGAAAAACACCAAAAAAACTACCGATAAATAATTCTTGATTTTTTTCAGAATTTATTTATTTTTCAGATACGACACGAAAAGGCATTTCTCCGCTCCCGAAGAAATGCCTTTTGAATGTAATGAAAAATTTTAAAATGCCGAAAAAATAAAGAAGTGAAAAAGACACAGCACAGCCATGCCTTTTTCAGCAAAAAATAAGAGAAAGAGGTTAGAAATCATTTTCCATTTCCATTATACCAGAATTTTCAGCCGTTTACAAGCCTTTTTTGAAAAATAAATTTTTTTGTATACATGCACAAAAATTAAACTCGTTTTTTGACGTTACAGACAAAAACAGGCCGGATCTCAGAAAAATTTGTTTTGACTCTTGCTTTTTTTTCTGAAATATGTTATAATAAATCACAGAGTTCAGGAGCATCTGAATCTTATTTCGGAATATAGGTGTGCGGGCCCTGTGCAATGATTCGCCGTGAACCATGTCAGGCAGGGAACTGAGCAGCATTAAGCGGATTGTCTCATGTGCCGCAGCAAGCCTGCACACCTATGTTCCGAATTTTTTTGAGCAGCAGAAAAGGAGGATTCCTATGTATCAGGCTTTATACAGAAAATGGCGGCCTATGACGTTCGCCGATGTGCTTTCTCAGCCACAGGTGACAGAAACACTGCAAAATCAGCTCAAAGCCGGCACTACTGCCCATGCTTATCTGTTTACAGGCTCACGGGGTACAGGCAAGACAACTTGTGCCCGAATTCTCGCAAAAGCTGTCAACTGCGAACATCCCAGACCCGATGGCAATCCCTGTCTGGAATGCAGTATCTGCAAAGCGGCTGAACAGGGTGTGCTGTCTGATCTGATCGAAATTGATGCCGCTTCTAATAACAGTGTTGAGGATATTCGTGATCTTCGTGATGCAACGGTTTATACTCCGGAAAAATGCAGATTCCGGATTTATATTATTGATGAAGTGCATATGCTTTCGACAAGTGCGTTCAATGCTTTGCTGAAAATTATGGAAGAGCCTCCCCCGTATGTGAAGTTTATTCTTGCAACGACTGAGATTCATAAAGTTCCGGCAACAATTATTTCCAGATGTCAGCGTTATGATTTCCGGAGAATTCAGCAGAAAGATTTAGTATCCAGATTATTATATATCGCTGAACAGGAGCATATTTCCGTTGAAAAATCTGCTGCCGAACTGATGGCCCGACTTTCTGACGGCGGCATGAGAGATGCGATCTCTCTGCTTGACAGATGTGCCGCCTATGGTGAGACCATCACCGCTCAGATGACCGCCGAAGCCGCCGGTGCGGCAGGAAGGGAATATCTAATCCAGATCCTTGAAAAATTTCAGCAGAAAGATATTTCTGGTTCTCTGGAAATTATTGCCCGTCTGCATGAACAGTCAAAAGATTTGCAGCGGCTCTGTGAAGAACTGATTCTGATGCAGAGAGATATTATGCTTCTCAAAGCTGCCGGAGATATTTCCCTTCTGCATTGCATGACAGACGAAATTCCTGATTTGCAGAAATTTGCAGCGAATCAAGATATGCAGACAATCATGCAGAATCTGAATTTATTGCAGTCCTGCCGTGAACGCATGAACCGTGCAGTCAGCAAACGCACAGAACTGGAAATGACTGTAGTCAGAATCTGCAATCCGGCTGTATCATCACAGAATGCGGCTGTCTCTAATCCAGAATCTTCTGTCAACTCTGCTGAGTTACAGAATCTGATGCAGAGAATCACTCGGCTTGAACAGCATCAGCCGGAACATCCTCTTACAAAGCCACAGTCTTCTCCTGAACTCGAACCTAGACCCGAAGCAGATTTGAAAAAACTCAGCATGTCAGATTTCAAGCCGCTTATGCAATGGAATGAAATTCTTGAAGAATGCGGAAAATTAAATCCTGCCGTTCTGGGCACACTTGCAGGATCACATGCTGTTTTTTATGCAAATATTATTCTCATTACTGCTGAGAATCCTCTGTTTATGACGATGTTCAAACGGAAAGAAAATGCTCACTCTCTCAGTGATGCCGTACTGCATATTCTCGGAAAGCGTTTTGTGATCCGAGCAAGATGTTCTCAGGAAGCCGTTAAGCAAAGACCTGTGGAAGAAATGATCGAACGAGCTAAAAACAGTGGAATTCAAACCACTGCAAAATAAATTGCATTTTATAAAAATATTTTAATCAAAAGGAGAAATTTTAACATGAGAGCAAGAGTACCCAAAGGCGCAGGAAATAACGCCCAGAACATGAACCAGATGATTCGTCAGGCACAGAAAATGCAGGATCAGATTACTGAACTTCAGGACGATATCGAAGCACGTGACTTTACTGCTACTGCCGGCGGCGGTGCAGTCGAACTCGTGATGACCGGCAAGAAAACAATCAAGAGTCTGAATATCAAAAAAGAAGCAGTTGACCCCGACGATGTCGAAATGCTTCAGGATTTAATTATCAGTGCAGTCAATGAAGCCGTTGCTCAGATTGAACAGACAACAGAAGACGAAATGAGCAAGATCACAGGCGGCGTTTCTCTGCCGGGCTTATTCTGAGAGTAATCATGGCAAATCATAATGCACTGCCGCTTGTCGTACTGACAGAACAGTTTGCAAAACTGCCGGGTATCGGAATGAAATCCGCTGCCCGGCTTGCCTATCATGTCATGTCGATGGAGCCAGCTGATGTCGAAACTTTTGCACAGGCTCTTCTGAATGCAAGAAATACTGTTCATTTCTGCCGCTGCTGTGAGAATCTGACAGATCAGGAGCTTTGCCCTGTCTGTGAAGATGAAGCAAGAGATAGATCCCTGATCTGTGTTGTAGAATCGCCGAAAGATATTTCTGCTTTCGAGAGAACCGGAGAATATAACGGAGTCTATCATGTTCTGCATGGACTGATTTCACCAATGAAAAATATTCTGCCGGATGATCTGAAAATTCGTTCTCTGATCGAACGGGTTCGTCAGGGCGGTATCACAGAAGTGATCATGGCAACAAATCCTACTGTCGAGGGCGATGCTACAGCGGCTTATATTTCTCAGTTATTGAAACCGCTGGGTGTGAAAGTCACAAGACTTGCTTTCGGATTGCCTGTCGGCGGAATGCTGGAATATGCTGATGAAGTAACACTTTATAAGGCTCTTGAAAACCGAAACGCAATGTAACCAGAAAAATTCCCTTGAAAAAGGGAATTTTTTTGTATATTTTTGTATAGATTCTTAATTTTGTCTTTAGTTTATTCATGATTTAGTCAAAATGTACGAATTCTGAAAGAAAATTTCTACATAAAATTTTCCAAAAATTCATAAAATTCATAAAATGTTCACAAATTCCGAAATCGTTTGTGATATAATAGTAATATCAGAAAAGGCATTTGAGATAGTTTTTATTCTCATGTGCACGAAAATTTGTGCGTTATTTTCAGAAAGGAAGATAGAATTATGATTTCAAGAACTATGACTAATCGTATGAAAGCTGCTGCTGTTGCTGCGGTTATGTGCATTTCAGCAACATCTGCTATGCTGCCGTCAGTAGCTTCTTTCAGTTCCATGCTGACCGTTTCTGCTGCTGCAATAGATACACTCTCTGTAAAAGATGTATACGAGGGAATGACTGCCGATGTTGCCAAGAGTGGCATCAAGAGTATTACACTTCATGTTACTGCTGATTATACAGGCAATTTCTCCTATGGCTTCGGTATCGGCATTGATGCTGACCCCTACTGGATGGAATGGGACGGTAAAAGCTGGGTTGATACCAAGGGCGGTACTGTGGAAGTAGAAGGCATTTCTGTTCCCGTTACAAAAGATCAGGAAGTTACAATCACAATTGATACTTCTGAACTCAGTCTGAAATATGCTGATGCTTATAACAGCAAATATGACGGTACATTCCAGTTCAGAAATTACTACAGTGGTACAGGCGGTACAATCACGATTAATAAAATTGTCGCTAATGAAACTCCGGCCGCTACAGAAGCAACTGAAACTGAATCCGAATCTGAAACAGAAGATACAAAGGCTACTGATACTACAGAAACTACTGATACTACTGAAGAATCCGGTACTACAGAAGCATCTGAAACTGAATCCGAAACCGAAACAGAATCTTCTGCTCCCGTTTCCGGCAGTGTGGCCGAACTGACTGATGATACAAAATCTTCTGACAGCAAGTACAGAGGCCTGACAGCTGATCTCGCTGAAAAAGGTATCAAGAATATTGCGATCACACTCGATACAGGTGAGTATACTGGTAATATCTCCTACGGCTTCGGTATCGGCATTGCTGATTCCCCCTACTGGATGGAATGGGACGGCTCCGGCTGGGTTGATACTTCCGATGGCAAGACAGAAGTCGCCGGTACAAGCATCAAGCCTGTTGATGGCGAAGTTGTAATTATTATTGATACTTCTAAACTTGATCTTAAATACAAAGACGAATATAACAGCAAGTATGACGGCGAATTCGAGTTCAGAAATTATTACAGTGACGGCAATACAATCACAGTAAAATCAATCGAAGTCAACAGCACAAAAGAAGCTACTCCTGTTACTCAAGATGAAGAACCTACAGAAGATGAACATTCTCTCTCTAACAAGAGCGGTCAGACTGAAAACCGTAAAAGCGGTACTTGGGAATTTACTGATAACGGCGATGGTACTGGTACTATGATTGCTACTCAGGCTCGTCAGATCGAATTTGAAAAACCTCTCACTCTGACACAGGGCTATGATGAAGAATATTATGCCAAACTGGATGTCAATCCCGTAGAAGGCGAAGACCCCCTGAACAGCCATAAATTCAATTATTCTGATTTCGGTCTCGGCAATGTCGGTGCAAAAGGTACTGTCATGATTGAATCTATCATGGCAACAATCCAGAGCGAACAGAGCGTTAAGAATTTCATGTACGGCGGCGGTCTGAACGTGGAAAATAAATCTCCTGCTGATACTGAATCTGCTAAGGCCGCAAAGGGTGTCGCTACTTCTGATGATGCCGGTTACTGGTATAACGACATGGGTCAGGATAAAATTGAAGAATACGAGGCCGCTGGTGTAGAATTCGGCGTTACTCCGCATTATGGCTATTATCTCAGTGATGAAGATAATCAGCTCGGCAAATATTTCAACGTATTCTGGGACGTTCCGGAAGAAGTCAAGCCTTATGAGGCCGCTGGTGCAATTTCTTTCCAGTACTGGTACGGTGTCGAAGATGCAGAAGAATATACTGAAATCCCTGCTGTTGATCTGGTCGGCGGTGTACTGACTTATACAGAAACACAGACTTTCAAATATACAGCAAGTAAGAAAGCAGATGTCAACAAGAAGATCAAAGCCGGTGATATGTCCGGAGAAATCAGTTTCGCTGATGATCTGGGTCTTACTCCGAATGAAGATGTTCATGCTGTTGTATTTACCGTATCTGCTGATACTGATCTGGATAAACTGGTTTACGGTATTGGTGCTTCTGTCGGCGATGACTGGATGCAGTGGGCTGATGAATCTGCAAAATGGAATTATGTAGTAACTAATACTGCCTCCGGTGATATTGAAATCGCTTGGATGCCTCCGGCAAGTATTGATCTGAATGAAGAATTCGGCAATATCCAGTTCGGTTACTGGTACGGCGGTCAGGGCGAAACAGAACTTGATTCTATTACTCTCAAATCCGTGGAAGTATTCTATAAAGAAAAAGCAGTTGCTGAACTCTGGGGCGATGCGGACTGCAATGGTAAAGTAGATATTGTTGATGTTATTCTGATGAACAAGACAATCATGGGCAAAGATAATTCGATCACAGAACAGGGCATTGCCAATGGTGATCTGAATGTCAATGAAGTTCCTGATTCTATTGACTCTCTGAATATTCTGAAGTTAATCGTTGGTCTGATCTCAGAAGAAAGTCTTCCTCTGAAATAAACCACCTCCATTATGTGATATACCAGTTCTGAAAAATCAGATAAAAAGCAGTCGGAAGAAATTCCGGCTGTTTTTTATAGATCCAGAAAAAACCGTCCCTGATAAAGGGACGGTTTTTATATTATTTCAGCTTTGCACCGCAGGGGAATGCATCATCTGCAAACTGTACCTGAACACTTCCGTCCGGAAGTTCTGTCGCACAGATCATTCCACAGCTTTCCACTCCGCAGAGCGTGACAGGTTTCAGATTCGCTACGATAATGACTTTCTTTCCGATCAGAGATTCCGGAGTATACCATTGTGCAATGCCCGAAACAACCTGACGGCCACCCATTCCGTCATCCAGATGGAGACAGAGCAGTTTTTTTGCTTTCTTGATTTTCTCGGCAGAAATTACTTTTGCAACGCGCAGATCAGTCTTGTAAAAATCTTCAATGCTGATTTCTTCGGCAATGGGTTCAGGGGTATAGGCCGGAGCTTCTTCTTTCGGAAGATTTTTCTTGATAATCTCATTCAGTGCTTCGATCTCTTTTTCGACATCAATGCGAGGAAACAGAATTTCACCCTTATGAACAGTGACATTCGCAGGCAGAACATCGAAGCGATTTGCATTCTGATACGTCACATCTTCGGCAGAAGCTCCGATCTGTTCCCAGATTTTCGGCATAGTCGAGGGCATGAACGGACTCAGCAGAGAAGAAATAATTCTGATGCTCTCCAGCAGATTATATAATACACTCGCAAGACGGGCTTTCTTGCTTTCATCCTTGCCGAGAATCCAAGGTGTTGTTTCGTCAATATATTTATTGGCTCTGTCCACGAGCTTGAAAATTTCGATCAGAGCATTCTTGAGCTGAGTTTCATCAAAATAATGATCGACTGTATCACGGATGGAAACGGCAAGAGTTTTCAAATCCTCGTCAATTGCTTCGGATTCACGCTCTTCGGGGAGTGTACCGCCGAAATATTTATCAATCATCGCAACTGTACGGGAAACCAGATTTCCGAGGCCATTTGCAAGATCAGAATTCATTCTGTTGATCATGATTTCATTCGAGAAATCGCTGTCTGCTCCGAGGGCCATTTCTCTCAGAATATGATAGCGAATGGCATCTGCTCCGTAGCGTTCGCCCAGCACAAACGGATCGACTACATTTCCGAGCGATTTGCTCATTTTTTCGCCGTTGAATGTAATCCAGCCATGAACAGCCAGATGTTTCGGCAGAAGCAGATCAAGAGCCATCAGCATAGCAGGCCAGATAATCGCATGGAAGCGCATAATATCTTTAGCGACCATGTGAACATCAGCAGGCCAGAATTTTTCAAAATCCTGATAAGCCTGATTATCATAGCCCAGAGCTGTAATATAATTCGACAGGGCATCAATCCAGACATAGACAACATGCTTTGTATCGAACGTCACGGGAATGCCCCATTTGAAAGAAGTTCTGGAAACGCAGAGATCTTCAAGGCCGGTTCTGATAAAATTATTGACTAATTCCACAGCGCGGGTACGAGGCTGGAGATAATCTGTATTTAATAATAAATCCTCAATTCTGTCAGCGAACGGAGACATCTTGAAGAAATAGGCTTCTTCTTCGGCATCAATGACATCACGGCCACATTCAGGACACTTGCCGTTTTTCAGCTGGGAAGCTGTCCAGAAGCTCTCGCATGGAGTACAGTATTTTCCGGTATACTTGCCTTTATAAATATAGCCTTTATCATAGAGATCTTTAAAAATTTTCTGAACAGATTCTACATGATATTCATCTGTAGTACGGATATATCTGTCATAGCTGATATTCATATAAGACCATAATTTCTTGAATATTTCAACAATCTGATCAACATATTCTTTCGGAGTGATACCAGCTTCAGCGGCTTTCTGTTCGATTTTGAGTCCATGTTCATCCGTACCGGTCAGGAACATCACTTCATGGCCCTGCATTCTTCTGTAACGTGCAATCGTATCGCAGGCCGCTGTTGTATAGCAATGACCGATATGCGGATTCCCTGAGGGATAATAAATCGGAGTGGTAATATAGAATTTTGACATAATCAAAAAATTCTCCTTTCTTAGATAATATTATAAAATATTTTATTCTGTCACAGTGATACCGCCGTCTTTCCAGCCGACAACACCGGATTTTACCCAGTCAGTTTCTGTATTATTCCAGACATGAGGCTTATCAGCCAGAGAGTAAGAGGCATATGTGATCGGGAACGTATCGCCGGCAGCAGCATCTTCCGGAAGTTTTACATTCAGAAGAACCAGATTCCCAGTATGAGGATTGGTATTCGCCGAAGCCCATGCTGTCCAGAAAAAATGCTTTTCATCATTAATCGAGCAGACAACATCAAAACGGACATTATCATCAAATGCATCAGAAGTCACTGTACAGCGTGAATCAAATTCCGCTCCCCATTCAGCATAGTTGATTCCGGAATTTTGATCCAGTTCGATATAAACCGGAACGGTATAATCATTTGCTTTCAGATCTGCAAGAGAAATGCTGATTTCCGGAATTGTGACATGAATATCTGCCGTGCCGTCAGTTCTGGTTTCATTGTGAGGAACGTTCTCCGGCGCACGGGTCACAAGCCCTTGGGTCGAGAGCGTGAAAGGCTGTGTTTCGGACTGAGAAGCATCTCCGGAAGAATTTGTATTTTTTCCGCAGGAAGTACCCATCAGCAGACAGCCCGTCAGAAACAGAAGCAGAGCTTTATTCAGAGATTTCATGCCGTGCACCTCACTTGTCGAATCTCATGGAAATATCAAAGCATTTTACAGAATGCGTCAATGCACCGAGAGAAATAATATCCACACCGGTTTTTGCAATTTCAGCAATATTTTCTTCCGTGACATTGCCGGAGGCTTCGAGCAGAGCTTTTCCGTTTGTGATTTCAACAGCTTTTGTCATATCCTCGCAGGACATGTTGTCAAGCATGATAATCTCACAGCCGACTTCAAGAGCTTCCTGTAATTCTTCTAAATTTCTGACTTCCACTTCGATCTTGGTCATATGGCCGATTTTTTCTCTCAATGCATTGACTGCCGGAGTAATACCGCCATAGACATCAATATGATTATCTTTCAGCATAGCCCCCTCAGAGAGATTATATCTGTGATTCTTGCCTCCGCCGACTGTAACGGCATATTTCTGTAATCTTCTCAGACAAGGCAGAGTTTTTCTGGTATCTGTAATCTGAGCTTTTGTGCCTTTGACCAATTCGACACAATGACGTGTCGCCGTAGCGATACCGGACATATGCTGTAAAATATTCAGAGCAGTCCGCTCGCCTTTGAGCAATGTTTTGGAATCGCCTTTCATAGTTGCAATAATATCGCCTTTTTTTACCGGATCGCCGTCTTTCAGATTTGCTTTGAACTCGACATTGCCTCCGACTAATTCAAATACTCTCTGGGCAATCTCCAGACCGCAGACAACACCTTCGGCCTTGGCGATATAATATGCACTGCTGGTATGCCCGTCCGGAAGAAGATAATCTGTTGTGACATCTACATAATGAATATCTTCTTCGAGAGCAGTATTGATAATATCATCAATATAGCTTTGTAATAACTGCATGAATCATGCTCCTTTCTCTTCGATCAGGGCTTCGTTCAGAATTAAAAATGCAATTGTCGCAGTCGAGCGGGCTTCTACATAATCCTGATTCACAAGATAATTCCCGTCTTCGAGATCATGCAGGATTTCGCAGACTTTACTGAAATTCTCCTGAATTTTCTCAGCATTGGGAATCACAAAATAGCTTTCCTGCAAGATATGTCTTAACTGCGTCCGGATTCCGTGCGGAACAGGCTGTGCATCAATATGCGGATTGAATTCGATCTCTTCAAAATTCTCCGGAGTATGAGGCAGTTTCTTTGCAATATCCTGAGCCGCATGACGGGAGAAAACTAAGGCTTCCAGCAAAGAATTGCTTGCCAGTCTGTTATTGCCGTGTACACCTGTATTCGAGCATTCTCCGCAGGCATAGAGATTCGGCACTTTGGTTCTGGATGCTGGATTGACCTGAATTCCGCCCATCAGATAATGCTGACACGGATAGATCGGGATTTTATCTTTTGTCATATCATAGCCCTGATCTAACAGATTATGATAAATCATAGGAAATCTGTTTCTGACTTCTTCGGGGTCTTTATGCGTAATATCCAGATAAAATTCATCTGAGCCGGTTCTTCTGCTTTCGAGTACAATCGCATTCGAGACCACATCACGGGGAGCGAGTTCGAGTCTGTCATCATAACGCTGCATGAACCGCTCGTAATTGCAATTCAGCAGATATGCTCCCTCACCTCTGACGGCTTCGGAAATCAAAAAGCATTCTCTGGTATGGCGGTTATTGAATGCTGTCGGATGAAACTGAATCAGACTCAATCCGCGAATCATAGCACCCATGTTATAAGCAAACATAATACCGTCACCGGTTGCGATCGCAGAATTTGTTGTAAATTCATAAACTCTGCCGATGCCTCCCGTGGCCATGATAAAGAAATGACTGTGAACTGTTTCATACTTTCCGTCATGCAGAGTCAGAGCCGAAAAGCCTGTCTTTGTTTTTCTGACATCACAAAGCAGAGTATCAGCTTTCATTTCCACATTCGGCAGAGTCTGGACATAGGCACGGAGTTTATCAGCAATTTCCTTTCCGGTTGCATCTTTATGATGAAAAATTCTTCTCCGGCTGTGACCGCCTTCGAGTGTTCTGTGATAATCGCCGTCTTCTTTTTTATCGAACTCAACGCCTAACTCGATAATTTTTCCAATATCCTGAGCGGCTTCTTCGACAAGCATATGCACAGTTTTATGATTATTCTGAAATCCTCCGGCGATATAGGTATCATTCTCATGCAGAGTGGTCTTATCTTCCGGAGAGTTGTAAACTCCGGCAATACCGCCCTGAGCAAGGGCAGTATTACAGAGTGAAAGTTCCCGTTTTGTCAGAAGCAGGATTTTGGCAGTATCCGGCAGGTTGACAGCGGCATATAATCCGGCCGCACCGCCGCCGGCGATGATGACATCATACTGATTTTGATTCATGAAATTCGCATCTCCTTAATTTTCAAAGCTGACAGGCTGAATCTGCCAGATTTCCTCAGCATATTCACGGATGGTTCTGTCAGAGCTGAATTTGCCTGCATGACAGATATTATGCCACTGTTTCCGGGCAAATGCCATCCGGTCAGTCTGATAATCTTTCAGAGCCTTGATTTTCGTATCACAGTAATTCTGTAAATCAAGCATTAAATAATAATGATCAGGCTTATGCCAGCTTGCACCATCGGTCAGAGCGTCATAGAGTTCTTTAAAATCGCCGTTTCCGCCATCGGAGAATGTTCCGTCCATGAGAGTCTGAACAATTTTCCGGAGCTTGTCATTTTCAGCGAGGATTTTCCGGCTGTCATAAGAATCAGCAATTTTCTCGATTTCTTCTACTCTTGCACCGAAGATATAATTATTTTCCTCTCCGGCTTCCTGAACGATTTCGACATTAGCACCATCATAAGTGCCTAAAGTGACAGCACCGTTGAGCATGAGTTTCATATTGCCTGTACCGGAGGCTTCTGTGCCGGCAGTAGAAATCTGTTCGGAAATATCAGCAGCAGCAACTAATTTTTCGGCATAAGAAACATTATATTCAGATACAAAGAAGACTTTGATCTTGTCAGCAACTTCGGGATCATGATCAATCATTTCAGCGATCTCGTTGATATATTTAATAATCGCCTTTGCTCTGCGATAACCGGGGGCGGATTTCGCACCGAAGATAAATGCCACTGGAGGCAGATCTTTTATGCTTCCGTCTTTGATGCCGTAGTATAAATATAAAATAGAAAAAGCATTCAGGAGCTGACGTTTATATTCATGCAGTCTCTTGATCTGAATATCAAAGACAGTAGTTTCAGAAGCAAAGAATTTTTCACAGGATTCTGCATTTTCAAATCTGTCGGATTCTCTGAAATAAATATAATTTACAAGCTGTTTTTTCTTCTCCTGTTTGATATTGATAAATCTCTGCATAACAGCATCATCATCAGCAAATTTATCCAGTTCTTTGAGCAGATCGAGATTTTTAATCCAGTCTTCCGAGCCGAGCAGTTCCGTCAGCAGAGCAGAGAGCTCCTGATTGCACAGAGCAAGCCATCTTCTCTGTGTGATGCCGTTGGTCTTATTCTGGAAACGCTCCGGATAAAATTCATACCAGTCTTTCAGAGCCGTATCTTTCAGAATCTGTGTATGAATTTCAGCAACACCGTTGACATAGCTTCCCATGAAAATCGCCATATGTGCCATATGAATCATATTATCCTGAATAATACGCATTTTATTGATCTGTTCTTTTTCTGCATTTTTCTGATAGAGTTCAGCAATCAGCATTTCATTGAGTCTGACAATAATCTGATAAATCTCCGGCAGTAAGTCCTGTACAAACGGAGCATACCATTTTTCGAGAGCCTCTGCCATGATCGTATGATTTGTATATCTGAATACTTTCTTTGCGATTTCAGCGGCTTTCTCGAAAGAGATGCCTTCTTTGGTCAGCAGGCGGATTAATTCCGGAATCGCCATGACAGGATGTGTATCATTCAGCTGTACAGTCATGACATCAGCGAGATTCTCATAATTTCCATAATCTTCCAGATGCTTTCTCAGTAAATCCTGCAAAGATGCGGAACTGAAGAAATATTCCTGCTGAAGTCTGAGTTTCTTTCCGGCTTCCGTATCATCATTCGGATAGAGACATCTTGAAATATTTTCAGCATAGATTTTCTCGGCACAGGCTTCCAGATAATTCTGATTATTGAAGATATGAAAATCAAATTCTTTCAGAGGTTCGGCCTGCCATAATCTGAGAGTTCCGATATTTTTTGTTCCATAGCCAATCACAGGCATATCATAAGGCACGGCTTTGACAGTCTGATCATGATATTCTATAAGAACAGCATCTTCTTCATGACGGACTGACCATGCATCACCGTATTTTGTCCAGTCGTCAGCTTCTTCGCACTGAAAGCCGTTCTGAATTGATTGCTTGAATAAGCCGTATTTATATCTGATTCCATAGCCATCAAGAGGCAGATCAAGAGCGGCGGCACTGTCTAAGAAGCAGGCGGCCAATCTGCCGAGTCCGCCGTTTCCGAGAGCGGCATCTTCAATTTCTTCGAGAACAGACAGAGAAGTTCCCATTTGATTCAGAGCTTTTTCGACTTCGTCATAGACTCCCAGACAGAGAAGATTATTATAAATCGCTCTTCCCATCAGGAATTCCATAGAAAGATAGCTTGCATGACGGGTATGTCTGTGAGCATTTTTACTGTCTTCCCAGTCTTCTGACATGAGATTCATGAGCATTTCACCGATTGCATGATGCAGTTCCTGCGGAGAGGTTTCAGCGGCAGGTTTTGTCAGAACACCCTCCAGATATTTTTTATAGACATCGCTTGTATAATTGATCATGTTTCAGATACCTCCGTATTCAGATTATTATTTTCTGTATTTTCAGAATTTTTTTCTTTTCTTGTATATTTTCTTTTCTGTCTTGGCTGAGGTTCAGGAACGAATGCTCTGCCATAGGTTCTGTTGAGCTTTTTGATTTGCTTTGCCAGTTCCGGAGAGAAATCTTCTTCGGAAGTCCGGTACTGCCAGTTGCCTCCGAGCGTGGACGGCGTATTCATACGGGCTGATTTTTCTTCGTGCAGGAAATCCTGCATCTGAGCGACTGCTAATTCTGCAATACTCTGCCATGCACAGGCGATCATAGCATCTGGAATATCTGCTTTCTTGCTGACTCTGAGATATTTCTTGGCATATTTGACTGTTGATTTTTCAGAGGTTTCCAGCCAGCCTTTGAGTGTTTCGTTATCATGTGTACCGGTATAGACAACACAATTCGGACTCTGGAAATTATGAGGCAGATGTTCATTATCCGGATTGCTGTCAAAACCAAACTGGAGCACTTTCATCCCCGGATAATGCAGAGCTTTCAGCATCTTCCGGACAGCAGGCGTAATAAAGCCCAGATCTTCGGCGATAATATCCAGCGATTCCAGCTCTTTTCCGGCAATCTGGAATAATTTCTTGTTCGGGCCTTTCCGCCATCTGCCTTTGATTGCATTCGGACTGCCATAGGGAATGGCATAATAGCTCTCAAAGCCTCGGAAGTGATCAATTCTGACAACATCGTACAGAGATGCGGCATGTTTTAATCTTGCTGTCCACCATGCATAATTGGTTTTATCATGATAACTCCAGTCATAGAGAGGATTCCCCCATAACTGACCTTCGAGAGCGAATGGATCGGGCGGACAGCCGGCGACTTCGATCGGCTTTTTTCCCTGATCCAGATCGAACAGTTCCGGAGAAGCCCAGACTTCTGTACTGTCATAAGAAACATAGATCGGCATATCTCCGATAATCTGAACATGATGCTGATTGGCATATTTTTTCAGAGCCGTCCACTGCTGAGAGAAGATAAACTGAATAAAGCAATATAATTCAATTTCATCAGCAAGATCTTTTCTGACTTTTTCGAGAGCCGCTGCTTCACGCTGAGCGAGTTCCTGTTCCCATTCGTACCACGGAGCACCATCATGAGCCGCTTTCAGAGCCATAAACAAGGCATATTCCGGAAGCCATGCTTTATTATGATTCTTGAATGCTCTGTAGCCTCTTGCCGAGCCGGATTTGAATTTTGCAAATGCTCTTTTCAGAACAGTAATATTGCTTCTGTATAATAATTCATAATCAATTGTATCCGCATCTCTCTGCCATAGCATAGCAGCATAATCTTCATGTTCGAGCAGGCCCTGTTCTTCGAGTTTTTCAAAATCAATAAAATAGGGATTTCCGGCATAGACTGAAAAACTCTGATAGGGCGAATCTCCGTAGCTTGTCGGTGAAAGAGGCAGAATCTGCCAGTAAGCCGTTTCGCTTTCCTGTAGAAAATCTACAAAATCATAAGCTGCTTTTCCCATCCTGCCGATGCCGTAGCGTGACGGCAGGCTGGAAATATGCAGCAGAATACCGCTTTTTCGCATAATTCAAATTCTCCTTAGTATTGATATTATTATTTTTATATCCTGTTCAGAGAAATTCCCTGAACGGATAATTCTGAGCTGATTTATTTTCAGTATGGACTATATTACAGAAATCATACCAGCAAGCTGTATAAAAACGATCTGTTTCGGGAAGATTAAAATCATTACCGGAAATATCCGGAACAGGAGGAGTTTTTATGAAATCTGCAAGATATATCATCACATTTCTGATGGGGTATTTTTTATATGCTCTGATTGAAATTTTTGCTCGTGGATACACACATTGGACAATGGCACTCACCGGCGGAGCCGTATTTACAACGCTTTGTATTTTATTCCGGTATGCACCGCCTATGCCTGAACAGATGCTTTATTTTCTGGGTGCGATTGTGATTACGTCTTATGAATTAGCAGTTGGTGTGATTGTAAATCTGCATCTGCACTGGGATGTATGGGATTACAGTACACTGCCGCTGAACTATCACGGACAAATCTGTCTGGTACACAGTATATTCTGGTATTTCACAAGCATTCCGGCGAAATATCTCTATGATAAATTAAAGCCGGCATTTTTTAATGACTAATTTATTATAGCATATTTTCGCGCATGATACAAGTATTTCTGCAATTTTTGTCAGAATCATCAATGTTTCTGTTCTTTAATTATGACTTTTTACGGAAAATTCAAGTAAATTATGTTGAAAAAATATCTTTCGCCGGAATATAAAAACAATTCCGGCGGATTCTTTTGTCTGCTGTAAAAGCACTGCTTGACTTGACAGAGAAAATATGCTAAAATAAGCATGATCAAATTAAGAAAGGCGAATATGTATGATTAAAAAACGACTTGTCAGTATTATGATATTGAATTTCTGTCTGCTGACGGGATGCGGTTCAGAATCTGAATTCGATACCATAGAAAATACAGTTCCTGCTGCCATACAGGAAATAGAAACGGAATCTGAAACGCTTCCTGAAACTACAGAAACAGAATCCGAACCCGAAACGCTTCCTGAAACTACAGAAACAGAATCAGAATCTGAAACACTTCCTGAAACCACAGAGACAGAAGCAGAATCCGAACTCGAAACGCTTCCCGAAACTACAGAAGCTGAAAAAGAAGTATACCCCGACCTTCCGGAAATTTTTTTCATCTCTCAGGATGGTCTTGTTAACTGGTATGGTTTCCGTAATGATACGCTGGTCGCTGATATGTCAGGGGCAGTTTATCATATCAATAACACTCCGGATTATCGCCAGGAAAATTTTTTTGATGTTATTCGTCTCTCTCAGCTGAGTATGGAGCCGATGATGCAGCTTGATGCGGAAACTGTTCAGAATTTCTGTACCCTTGGTGAAAGCATTGACCCTGAAACTGAATTCGATGGCGAACATGGTATGCTCGCAGATGCCGGAACAGTGAATGTTTTATTCTGTCATCCCGAAACAAATGAAATGACAACATGCTACTGGGAGGGAAGCGGGGCTTCTCATCACCGCATGGACGATGCCGCACAGGAATTTATGAATCTGTATCATGAAACAATTCAGATGACTCCGGAGGCTTCTTCTGAGTTCTGTACGATTTATACTCCGCTGGATACGCCCATCCTGAGTATTCAGGCAGAAAGCGAAATCTCCGGAAATTATTTCATAAAAGATGAAGAAGAACTCAAACAGTTTGCAGAAAAATGTAATGTGCCGCTGGATGATATTTTAATTTATTGCAAAAATTTGATAAATAGTTCCGAAGAGTATGTTTATTTTGTCGAACTCAATGCATCTCGGGCAATCGGTATGCTGCATTTTGCAGATGAGTCCGTTGAAGAATGGGAATTCCTGCATACACAGAAAAAATCATCAGATTATTGTAATATTATCGCCTATTCGACAGGTGATGCAAGATTTGAGGTACGGGAAAAAATGGCACAGGAAGTGCAGATCTCTCCAGATGGTACAGAATGGAAACATATTTCTGATTGATGCTTTTGTATAAATATCGAAATTTATAGTTGACAAAATATTGTTTTTAGTGTAAAATATTCTTGTATGATTGATCATGAAATCGTGAAATATTTTACAAGAAGGAGTTAATTTTTTATGTCAGAATACAGAATTTATAATCCCGAAATGGAATGCATGTCACCGGAACAGAAAAAAGAATTGCAGAGCGAACGGCTTCGCAAAACAGTAAAGCATGTCTATGATAATGTCACACTCTATCGTGAACGCATGGATGCAAAAGGCGTTTCTCCGGAGGATATTCAGTCAGTGGATGATCTCAAACTTCTGCCGTTTACAGAAAAAACAGATCTGAGAGATACATTTCCTTTTGGCCTGTTTGCCGTTCCGAAAGAACAGATTGTCAGAATTCAAGGCTCTTCCGGTACGACAGGAAAGCCAATTGTATCAGGCTATACGGAACATGATGTCAAAGTTTGGACAGAGATGGTGGCCCGTGCTATGGCCGGAATCGGTGCTGATGAAAAAGATATTATTCAGGTCTGTTACGGATATGGCCTGTTTACCGGCGGTCTGGGTGCTCATCAGGGAGCTGCGGAAGTCGGTGCAATGGTCATTCCGATGTCAAGCGGCAATACACAGCGGCAGATTATGATGATGCAGGAACTCGGCAGTACTATTCTGTGCTGTACGCCTTCTTATGCGGCATATTTAGGCGAATCTATCCGTGATGCTGGTCTTGTTCCCAAAAAAGACATCAAGCTCCGTGCTGGTCTGTTCGGTGCAGAACCATGGACAGAAGCGATGAGACAGCATATTGAAGAACTGCTCGGCATTGATGCACGTGATATTTATGGTCTGACGGAAATTGCTGGCCCTGGTGTGGCCTTTGAATGCGAGGCGAAAAACGGTGCTCATATCAATGAAGATCATGTGATTGCTGAAATTATTGATCCTGTTACAGAAGAACAGCTTCCCTACGGAACAGCCGGCGAACTGGTATTTACAACCATCACAAAAGAGGGTATGCCGATGCTTCGTTACAGAACTCATGATATTTGCACGCTTTATAACGAAAAATGCAGCTGCGGCAGAACAACTGTCAGAATGGGCCGTATCACAGGCAGAACAGATGATATGATTATTGTCCGTGGTGTCAATGTATTTCCATCTCAGATCGAGACTGTCTTAGTCAAGACCCCCGGAGTCGCTCCGCATTATCAGCTTATTGTTGACAGAGTGAATAATTCTGATACACTCGAAGTCAAAGTTGAAATGACGGAAGAAATTTTTGCTCAGACAGACAGCCTCGGCGAAATGCAGAGATTACAGAAATATATTACTGATCAGATCAAATCTGTAGTCGGCATCATGACTAAAGTTACCATTACTGCTCCGAAGTCTCTGCCCCGTTCCGAAGGCAAGGCAAAGCGCGTAATTGATAACAGAAAATTATAATCTAACAGCAGGAGAGAATGATCTTGAATACAGAAACTCTGAAAGAAAGTTTTGAAAAAGAAAAAAGGCATATCCAAGACGGGTATTATAATGCAGCAGCAAATCAGATGCGCAGCATTGCAGAATATACAGCAAATTTTTATGTAAATAAATATAAAGCCCAAGATAAAGTTGCTAAAAAAATGAAAGAAAAGAAAATGAGTCTCTTTCTGGCACAGATCAATATTTTAAGAACTGTGCTGCCTTATGATGATAATTTCAGATGGGATCTGCTTCTTTTTCTGGAATTAAGCATGAAAATCGGAAATGCCGGCTCACATGGAAATGCAGATTTATCAGAAATCGAAGACTATAAAGTCAAGTGCCTTGCTGATTTATATGAAACAGATATTAAAAAGCAGTTTGAAAAAGATCATGATGAATTTAATAATTCTTTTCAGCTTACAGACGTGACAAAAAAATTCAATGGCAGAACAATCAGTATTCTTTCCTGTATCAGCGGCTGTTTTGCCGGTGCTTATGATGATATGGACGGAAAACCTGTGTACTGCAATATTAAAATACAAAAAGCATGGGAATCTTTTCTGGTTCAGGTAAATAAAGACGGCTGGGCAACTCTTCGGCCAAATACAGAAAGCCGACTGTATCTCATGGCCGATCTTGATGCAGATTATGAAAAAGCTCCTATCAAAGCCAATTCTTCCAACAGACAGAAATGGGAAATGTTCAGAATCTATAAACAAGATGATTTTTATTTCATACAATCCGGAGGAAACGGCAAATTTCTTTCCTGTATGTTTGATGATAAACCCAATTATCCTCTGTATGCCTGCAAAGATAAAAATGATATAAATTACTGGGAAAAGTTTGAAATAAAAATTCTCTGATTCTGAAAATAAAATACAGAAGCATAGAAAATTATTTAACTTCGATTGGTGCACTGGGTATCTCCCTTGCTACAGCAATCAATTATACGAACTGGCAATTCTTCATAGCTTACTTAACCAGATCTATGTGATTTAAAAATATTAATTACAGAAAGGGGCAGAATCATGGGGATTATCAAAGCTGCCGCCGATGCAGTCGGCGGTTCTCTCTCCAGTCAGTGGCTGGATTATATCGTATCTGACAGAATGGATAATAATATTCTGATGTCAAGAGGTGTCAGAGTCATCAAAGGCAAGAACGGAAATGAATATTCCCGTGTGCAGACGATCTCAAACGGCTCGAAAATCAAAATTGCACCGAATCAGCTCATGATTCTCTGTGACGGCGGACAGATTGTTGATTATTGTGCCACAGAGGGCTATTATGAAGTCTGGCTTTCGTCCGCACCCTCGATGTTTAACGGCGAATTAAGTGCCGCTGTAAAAGAAACTTTTCAGAGAATCAAGTACGGCGGTCAGCCTTCGGCAAGTCAGGATGTTTATTTTATTAATCTACAGGAAATCAAAGGCTTAAAATTCGGCACGAGAAATCCGCTCCAGTATTTTGATAATTTTTATAATGCTGAATTATTTGTCAGATGTCACGGAACGTATTCTATCAAGATTACCGATCCGCTTACTTTTTTTGAAGAAGTTGTTCCCCGAACGGCAGATTATGTCTCGACACAAGTCCTGTCTGATCAGTGTCTGGAAGAATTTCTGATGGCCTTGCAGGGTGCTGTCAGCAACATGTCACAGGATGGTGAAAGAATCTCTAATCTGGGGGCAAGAAATCTGGATATTGTCAAATATTTAGATACACAGCTAGATACTGTCTGGAAAGAAAAGCGCGGCATTGAACTGATTTCTGTCGGAATCGGCAATATCAGCTATGATGATCAAAGCCGAGAATTAATCAACCTCCGGAGCAGAAATGCTATGATGCAACAGAATATTCCGGAACGATCTGCCGTTAATCTTGAGAAAAAATGGGTATGTCAGTGCGGTTCCGGAAATTATGGAAAATTCTGTGCCGTCTGCGGCAGAAAAAAACCAGATCCGCAGAATTTGTGGGTATGTTCATGCGGTCAGACCAATACCAGTAATTTTTGCAGCACTTGCGGTAAAAAGCGGCCCTGAACTGTTATATTATCTATCATAAAAGGAGTACGGCTTATGAGTTCTGATTCTCAGAATATGGCAAGCATTCAGTATAAATGCCCGAACTGTAATGCTGATCTTCGGTTTAATCCTAATAAACAGGGCTTTTCCTGTGAATTCTGTGATAGTTTCTTTACTGTCGAAGAATGCAAGGCAGCCAATGAACAGATGCAGAATGATGCACAGGCCGCTGCCTCTGCAATGGATGAATTTGCTGAAAACAATCAGCTCTATATCTGTCAGAGCTGTGGTGCGGAATTGATTACAGATCTGAATACTACGGCAACAGAATGTGTCTATTGTCATAATCCTGTTGTGCTCAAAGGCAGATTATCCGGCGAATATCGGCCTTCTAAAGTGATTCCGTTTAAAATCTCCCGTCAGCAGGCTGTGGATATTTTTAAAAACTGGTGTGCCAACCGGAAATTTCTGCCGAAAGATTTTCTTTCTGACAGTCAGCTTCTGCATCTGCATGGTGTCTATGTACCGTTCTGGGTGGCTGATTGCCATGTCCGAGGCAGAATGAATGCAGAATGTCATAAAATCCGCCGCTGGTCGTCCGGTGATTATCATTATACAGAAATCAAGGAATATGAAGTCATCCGGAATGCGGAACTTGATTTTGAAGGCATCCCCGCAGACGGAGAATCAAAAGTTCCTGATGATCTCATGGAAGCAATCGAGCCGTTTGACTATCGTGAGGAAAAACCTTTTGAAATGGCATATTTAAGCGGCTTCATGTCGGATAAATATGATGTGAACAAATCACAGGTATTTCCAAGAATCCGGAATCGGGCTGTAAACGGCAGTGATCAGTTACTTCGTTCTTCTATGACTGATTATGATTCTGTGAGGGTATTACAGTCAGATATGAATATACTCCAGACAAAATGGCAGTATATGCTTCTGCCGGTATGGTTCATGTCATATCAGTATCAAGGGAAGCAATATGATTTTGCCATCAACGGACAAACAGGAAAACAGGCCGGCACACCTCCGCTGGATAACAAGAGAGTCTCTCGGCTGTGTATGATCATTACGATAATCGGAATTGTACTGGGTGTATTGGGAGGGCTGTTGCTTTGAGAAATTATCTGATTTGTCTGCTTTCTGTGATAGGCATGATACTGGCATGTTCCGGAATCTCGGCTTCGGCGGCTGGTATGCAGTTATTCGATGAGGGAAGCTATCTCTCGACAGATGAATTTGTTACAGTCGCTGAGAGGCTTCAGCAAGCCGCAGATCATACTGATATGAATGTCGTGATTATTCTGGGCAGTGACAGCACCCGTTCTGATATTACTATCGAGAGTATGACAGATTCTACTTATGATCAGCTTTACGGCAATAAAACAGACGGCATCTGCCTGTATATGGATCTGAGCGGCAAGGAACATCCGTATGATTATATTTCCACTTCGGGTATGGCACAGTTTTATTATACAAACAGTAACGAGAATAACAGAATCGAGCAGATTCACTATGCAATTGATAAATATCTCTATCCCATTGGCAGAGAAGATGTGCAGGGGGCTTTGCTTTCCTTTGCCGATCAGCTGGAGAATTATTATGAAATCGGCATTCCTGACCGGTACTGGATTTATGATGATGTCTATCATGAATATTATCATATTGAAAACGGCGAAATAATTGCAACTTCTTACAAGCCTTATATTGACAGGTCTAATCTTGTACTCGGCGGAATTTTTGGTCTGATCATCGGCTTGATCATATCAGGAATCACAAGTTCTGTGATCAGAGCAAAATATAAATTTATTTATGAACTTTCTCCGACAAATTATCTGAATAGAAAAACAGTCCGGTATACAGAACAGTCTGACAGATTCATCCGTGAACGGACAACGAAAACGCATGTTTCCAGCGATTCCGGAAGCAGAGGCGGCGGCGGCCATCATTCCTCCGGAGGTCATTCTCACGGCGGTCACGGCGGCGGCGGCCATCACAGATAATATTTCAAAAAAAAATTCCGTTCTCTGAGAGAACGGAATCTGTTTTTATCGGGAGCGTCTGCGGGATTTGTTTTTTCTGTCAGTAATCCGCTTGATGTCGCCCATTTTTTCCTCACTGTTCTGTTTGAAGCGATTCATCATATCTTCAAAGCTCAGTTCAGAATCCTGTTGCTGAGGCTTGGGATTCCAGACGGCACCTCTGTCACGGTTCTGTTTTCGGGGCTGACGCGGCGGACGTTCTTCCTGTGGCAGAGCCTTTTTGATCGACATGCTGATTTTTCCCTGTTCGTTGATCTGGAGCACAACTACTTTTACATCCTGACCCTCTGTCAGAAATTCACGGATGTCATTCACAAATGTATTTGCCACTTCGGAAATATGCACCATGCCTGTAACAGGCTTTCCGCCCTCCTGTTCGACTTCTACGAATGCACCATAGTTTGTGATGCTTCTGACCTTGCCTTCATAAATTTTTCCTGTTTCCAGCATTGTTCTGAAAAAACCTCCTGTGTTTAATCTCTTGATGTATCATAATAACGCCGTTCGTCCGGATAGGCATAATTTCCGGATTCGACAGCGAGCTTTTCCATATAACGGCCGATGTCATCGGAAGCAATCAGTTCGGCAAGTTCCTCGTTCTGTGCGGAAAGGACTTCGATATTTTCTTCGATTTTAGCGAGTTCCTTTTTTTTCTCAACGATGGAATTTTGTACAGAGACAATAGAAACAGTACAAAACACTGCAAATATAGCCAATGCGGCACTGATCAGAAGTCTGAAACCCAGCCGCCGTCTGATATATTTTTTTCTGTCCGGCATATTCATTCCTCGCTTTAGCTGTTATTTTATTATTATACACCCATTGAGGGGCATTTGGCAAGCGGTTTTTCATATTTTTTCAGACAGGTGTTATTTTTTGGAGTGTTTCACAAAAGTTGTTGAGAGTTTTTTACAAATCCGTACAAAACGATCCCAGACCAGAAAGAAAAATCTTCCGAGTGTGCATTCATGAATCACAAAACCGCACAGACAGGCAATGACATGATAAAACCGGAATTCTCCTCTTGCAAATGTACTGACATAAGTCAGAAGCAGAAAACTGAGCAGAATCAGAAATAAGAAATCTTCCAGCATAACAGCTGACCAGTGATGCGGCAGGAGTCTCCGGAGAAACCGGAAAAAATCAGATAAAATTCCTGCCGGAATGCCTAATAATACCGCTCCGGCGAATAAAAGCAATTCTTCCTCGACAGACCGGAATGTTTCGGGAGCCATTTTCAATAGCATGATCAGCATGATTATCTGAATAATTTTCCCAGCATAGAGACAGGTGACTGCTTGTCTTTATCACCGTACTGAAGCGACCAGATGTCGCCCTCGACAGAGAGTGTGCCCTCTTCGATGCTGATGGCATTGATATGCAGTTCCCGTCCGGTGACGGTGAGTTCTCCCATCTGGGTATAGAGAATCATTTCTTTTTCGTCAAAGCTGTCGATGTCGGTAATACCGGAGATATTGAGTGTTTTCCGGTTTTCGAGTGTTATAAGATGCAGTTTCTCTGTAGTATGCTGTTCCGTTTCCTGTATCATGAAAAGCCCTCCTGTATTGAATTAGTTTATTCTATGCAGGAGGGACATAAAAAATGATTATTCAGAAACTCAATGTCCTCTGGGGATTCTGTCGATCTGATCTTTTTCAGTTTTCAGATCAGCATGAAGCAGATCAATAAAAGTAATCATCAGAGGAAGCAAGGCAAACCAGACACCTCGGCCGGAAAATCTGTGACAGGCGATTGCAGAAGTAATCCCTCCCATCACAAATAAAATCAGCATTCCGGCATGAAAGCCCATTCTTTTGATATGCTCCGGCTCTTTATGGCGAATGCCTTTAGTAAAAAATACACCTACCTGACGAATATGATTCGTACAGAATGTTGTTGCCATAGGGATGCCGTCTGCCTGCCGGAATGTATTATACTGCATCGAACAGATGAAATTTACAGCAATCTGAGAAATCTGAAACGGTGCGCTGTCCGGAATAAATCCCAGTATCAGAACAACAAGCATTTCGATCAGAATCAGAAGCGTATCCCAGCGAATCAAATGCAGTTTCTTGATTTTTTCTGCTGCCGTTTCTGATACGACTGCTCCCAGAAAATAAGCTGTAATGGGAATGCACAGATATTTTGCCTGTGCCCAGTCTCCTGAACCGATCGCCATCGCTAATAAGACAAAATTTGCGGTCTGAGCATTACAGAAAATTCCTCCTCGTACGGAATAGGTATAACCGCCGAAAAATCCCCCAACATACATCAGAAAGGCAAGTGTCCACCAGCGTTCGCATTCCAGAAATTTTTTCTCCTGTTCCATATTACTGAATATGATACATGATTCTGATATATTTCAGAACTCTGTTCCAGCTGTATCTGCTCTCCGGAGTTGCATCACGAAGCGTAGTATAAATATGAAACATCTCCGGCTGCATCTCGCATAAGACAGGAATATTCTGTTTCCTTAGCTTATCGACAATGGTGAGGGTATCATCAAGCAGCATTTCATCTCCGCCGACTGTGAACATCATAGGCGGAAAATTATGATATTCTCCATAGACAGGAGAAATATACGGGTCTGTTCTGTCAGCATCGCCGATAAAGCAATAAATATCACTGGAAAGCAATTTCTGTTTTTTTCTCTGATTCATGACAGGATGTTTCAGATCGCCGAATTCAATATCTTTGCCGTAATTGGTATAGAAAGAACCGGAATTGCCTGTCATATCCGCCCATGCGGAAATGCAGAACGCTCCGAGAGGAAGAGCTTCTCCATCGTCACGGAGTTTGAGCATCATAGCAAGCAGAAGATTCGCTCCGGCAGAATCTCCGCCGAGAATAATTTCTTCCGGCCGATAGCCCTGTCTTCCGGTCAGATCGTGCCAGAGATCAAGAGCTTCATTCAGCTGTGTCGGATATTGATACTCTGGTGCTGTATGATAATCTAAATAAATTGTCTCCGGCTGACCGGCCTGATAATAGAAATCTTCGGCAAAATCTCTATAAAAACCGAATAATCCGCCGATATACGCACCGCCGTGAAAATAGAGAATCAGTCTGCCGTTTCGTTCGGTATCGGCTTTGCGGAGACGTTCGTATTTTGTTCCGGCAGGCGTTTTTTCACGCATTCTTGTGAAGCCCTCAGGATAATCGTTATTGACTAATTTTCCGGAGATTTTCTTGATTTTTCCGACTACATCGGGAGTATAATAAATATTGAAATTATTCAGCTTATGCATGACATATCTGCTGACTTCGCCTTTGAAAGATGGCATGTTCATCACCTCATGAATAATAATAATAGCATATTATATTATAGCACAAGATGTGATTTTTTTCAAGTATTATTCATAAATTCTGCCGTTGGTGAAAATTGCCGAAAGCAGACTGACATTTTCAAAAGCTCTTAAATGATCTGTCCGCTGATTGAAATATAAATTCTGAATTTTTTCAGGAGTCAGATAAGTGTCGATCTGAAAGCCTAATTTATATAACGCTCTGGAAACTTCGTTATAATCAAAACCGCCCTGCATTTTTTCACCGAGAGCTTCTGTCATTGCTTCGAGTTCTCCGGCTCGGCCTGTGAACTGATTCTTGATCGGATAGTCAAAGACAAGTACGCTGTCCAGTGCTGAAAGCTCTGCAATCTGACTCAGTGTATGCGTGAATACAGGCAAAGTCAGATAATACGATACGCCAAGAATACTGAAAAATGTTTTCTTATTCGGATCGAATCCGGAAGCAGGCAGTTTATCCGTCATTCGTTCAGATTCAAAATCGACTGAAACAAAATGGACATTCTCAGGAATATTCCATTCCAGTTCTTCAATACGATCGAGTTTATAACGCTGTGTATCAGGATGATCAATCTCGAATACTTCAATGTCAGGATTTTCGTTTCTGAATGAAAAAGTATCCGCTCCCGCACCGCAGATGACATACTGAATTTTCTGATTCTGTGCAAATTTCTGTAATCTTTGTTCTGTGAAAGGCATTCTCGAAAGAGGAATCGGAGAGAAATAGCGATTGACAAAATCAGCAATATCTTCTCCGCTGGTGAATTCCTCACGGATAAATTCTTCCAGCATGTGATACGTTTCCTGACCCATGAGATCATAAGCAAGATAATCATCAAAAATCTTGTTTCTGGCATGATTGGAGTGCCATGCTCTGGCAAAGGCGCATAATTTTGCAGTTGTACTTTCCTGATGAGTGATCATAATAACTTCTCCTTATCATAAATAAATTAAAAAAGCAGGCATACAAAAAGCGGAGCAGGCAGAAAATGCCCGCTCCGCAATAAGTCACAGAAAAAGCCCTTGAATCAGGGCAGAAAGGAACTTATTACAAAACCGCTGTTCTTCTGCCGATGTCTGAATTTTTACCGCAACAGCAGGGACAACAAATAAGATTTCTCATCATGATCATCATGAAGAACAGCTCCTTTCGTAATTTCTTGATATAATTATAACATATTTTTTCTATACTGTCCAATACAAAAAATCTATAGCAAACATAGTAAGCATATCAGAATAATAGAAAATAACAAGTTTGTCACGGAAACAAGCATTGTGTCATGTAATAATAACAAGAAATTTCTGTATCTATATTTATCATGATATTGCATAAATTATAGTTTTTTAAATAATATTTTTTAGATAATACAGCAATTTTCCGAAATCGCACTTGACAGATGCTATAAAAATATAGTATGATGTTCTTGTATTAAGTTAGCAACTGCTAACTAAAATAAATTTTATTCTAAGGAGCGATTTTTATGATAGAAATCAGCAAAGGGATTCTGCTTCCCTTTTTAGGTACATCGCTGGGTTCAGCCTGTGTATTCCTGATGAAAAATCAGTTCAATAAAAAATTAAAACAGATTCTGACTGGCTTCGCCGCCGGAATCATGACCGCCGCAAGCGTCTGGAGTCTGCTGATTCCGGCTCTGGAACAGTCTGCTGATCAGCTCGGAAGATTGGCTTTTCTTCCGGTTTCCGGAGGTTTTTTATCAGGCATCGGATTTTTATTATTATTAGATCGGATTCTGCCTCTGGAGAATCTGAATCCTGACAGCCGATCTAATACGATGATGATGCTTGCTGTTACTCTGCATAACATTCCGGAGGGAATGGCAGTCGGTGTTGTCTATGCAGGACTGCTCTACGGCGGAGCGGAAATTACTCCGGCCGCGGCAATGGTCTTGGCTTTGGGGATTGCGATTCAGAATTTTCCGGAAGGTGCAATTATTTCCATGCCGCTCAAAGCCGAAGGCATGAAGAAAGCAAAATCTTTCTGGATGGGAGTACTCTCCGGAGCGGTAGAGCCTGCCGCCGCAGTACTGACGATCTTTGCCGCTGGTCTTGTGATTCCCGTGATGCCGGCATTATTGAGTTTCGCCGCTGGTGCTATGATCTATGTAGTAATCAAAGAACTGATTCCGGAAATGTCTGATGAAAATAATTCTAATACTGGTGTACTGAGTTTTTCCGGAGGCTTTGCTGTAATGATGATTCTTGATGTCACTCTCGGCTGATATTCTATAACAGTCTCCGAAAAAGAGACTGTTATTTTTTTGAAAAAATACTTGACAAATCAGAAATACTATGTTATAATAAAACTATCATAAAGATTGAGTTCAATTTAATTTAATAAAATTTAATTTCAGGAGGCTTTGTTATGACAAATACAAATTCTAATTTTGATTACGATGTGATTTTTATTGGCAGCGGACATGCCTGCAATCATGCGGCTGTGACACTCGCACTCGCCGGAAAAAAAGTCGCTTTCGCGGAAAAAGATCTCATCGCCGGAACATGTACAAATTATGGCTGTGATGCAAAAATCGTTCTTGATGCGCCTTTTGAATATCTCGATGGCTTGCAGAATTATCAGAATCTCGCCGTACAGAATCCGCCTGCTGTCAGCTGGACTCCTCTAATGCAGTATAAAAAACAGCTGATTGGTGCTTTTCCTGTGATTCTGACAGATGCTTTTTCAAAACTCGGCATTCAGATTCTGAACGGTCACGGAAAAATTACAGATAAAAATACAGTTCAGGTGGAAGATAAGAATTATACGGCTGAATATATCGTCATCGGCACAGGTGCAAGAAATGCTGTTCCGGATATTGCCGGAAAAGAATATCTGCATGACAGTCGTGATTTTCTTGATTTAGATACAATGCCTGACAGAATTGTCTTTATCGGCGCAGGAATTATCTCAATGGAATTTGCTTCGATTGCTCTGAAACTCGGAAAACAAGTGACAGTTATTGAATTTTCTAATAAAGCTCTTGCCGCTTATCCTCAGGAATATGTACAGAAACTAATCGCTAAAATGAAAAAAGAAGGTGCGGAATTTATTTTCAGCGATGCCGTTTCCGAAGTGCAGAAAACAGAAAATGGCTATCTCGTCAGAACCACACACGGCTCTGAAACGGAATGCGATTATGTTCTGAATGCAATCGGCAGAATTCCAAATATTGAAAATCTTGGTCTGGAAGAACTCGGCATTCAGGCAGACAGAAAAGGCATTGTGACAGATGATCATCTCCGGACAGCTGTGCCGAATATCTTCGCGAGCGGTGATGTATTAAATAAAACTGTTCCGAAACTGACTCCTACAGCCGCTTTTGAATCAGATTATATCGCTGAACAGATTCTTGGCTTGTCAGATGCTCCGATTGCTTATCCGTCTGTACCGAATTTAGTATTTACGCTTCCCAGAATTGCTCAGACGGGAATCACAGTCGAAGAAGCTCAGGCGCATCCGGAATTATATCAGGTGCATTCTGTTCCGTACGGTACACAGCAGTTATGGTTAGCCCGCAATGAATCTGATATTGATATTACATTTATCATCGCAAAAGACGGCACTCTGAAAGGTGCGGCAATCTACGGAAGTGATGCAGGAGTCTGGATTGATATGCTCACACTGATTATCAATCAGAATATCAACGGCTTTGCACTCAAGAAAATGATTTTCTCTTTCCCGACATCAACTTACGGATTATTATCTGTTCTGATTCCTTTGATGATCGCTCCGCTTCTGCCGCCGCCTCTGCAGAATGCAGAATAAAAAAATTCAGCCCGAAAGCAGTCAAAATTGATAGCTTTCGGGCTTGCTTTTTTATATAAATCAGAATTTAACAGATTTGTTTATGAAATAACAGCGTGAAATGCCTGTGGGTCATCACTGCGGTCAAGAAACATTTCCTCATGCGGCATCAGGTGCGCACCGTAGATATTGCATGTAATTTCATAGTCAGGCTGTTTGTAAAACAACTCGTGTACATAGCTGTCACGGCAAATCCAGCCGTAAATGTAAATATACTGAGCACAGCCCCACATAATGCCACTGCGGTTATTCAAGGTAATCAGCCCATTTATGATATTATTGGTACTGTAGCAGCGTTCTTTTTGTTCCTCACGAGGCATATCCGCCTGCCAGCCCTTGTCGTCACCTCGAAAGCAGATGCCCGCACGATTTCCATCACAAAATACGTTCGATAACAGGCATTTGCTGGAGCCGTTCCACAGTGCAACACCATCATAGTGATTGCCACAACATGAGATATTATTCACTACCGCACCATAAACATCATTGAGCAGCAGACCATTGAAGCCGTTATTGTCAAATTTGCAGTCAGATATTCTGATGGCTGGTGCATCTGGATAACCGCCCAGAATATGCAGTCCGCTTGCATCTTCCAGCTCAAAACCATTTCCGCTGAAAGTGCTTCTTGTAATGCATATATCAGACGTGCGGTCGATATATGCCCCCTCGATTATTGCATTTTTGACTGTACATCCATCTATGATGAGTTTCTTGGTTCCAAATACTTCAATGCAAACGATATGGTCATTGCGTCTTGTTTTTTCACCATCTGGGGAATTGGTGTCTTTCTCTGGAAGAAGTGTCCTCGCATAGGCTTCCTTATTTGCATCAAATGTCAGATTACGGATTTCAAAATGCTCACCTGCCTCCATTTTCAGCATGGTGGTATTGTACACAGTCCGTTTTTTATAGTATTCTGGATTTTCAAAACATAAGGGAAGCAGTTTGATGATACTGTTTTCTCCCTCGCCATACCAGCTCAGTGTTTTGCCCGTGTTAATCTGTCGGGTAATAATATAGGTACCTTCTGGAAAGTAAACAGTGCCCTGATAGATAGCAGCCTGCATGAGTGCTTTTGTACAGTCGGTAACTCCATCACCTACAGCACCGAATTCCAAAATATTTTTACTCATGATAATTTCTCCGTTGAATTGCATCGAAAATCAGTATTTGTAACAACTTGCTGTATTAAAGTACTGATAAATTATACCAGCGTAGAAGATACAAACGCATCATAGATACATCTGATTGCCTGATGCAGATCATGTTCATTCACACCGACAATAACATTCAATTCGCTCGAACCCTGATCAATCATCTTGACATTGATTCTTGCATGTGCCAGAGAAGCAAAAATTCTTGCGGCTGTACCTCTGGTTTTTCTCATGCCTCTGCCGACAACTGCCAGTAAAGCAATATCTGGTTCGATTTCCAGAGCATCCGGATTGACTGCCTTTCTTAATTCAGAGAGAAGCTGTTCTTCCTTGCCTTTGAGTGCATCAGCATCAGCGATAATGCTCAGTGTATCAATACCAGAGGGCATATGCTCAACCGGAATTCCCATATCTGCAAAGACATTCAGGACATCACGCACAAAGCCGACTTCACTGTTCATCATAGCTTTTTCCATATTGACCGCACAGAAGCCTTTTTTTCCGGCGATACCAGTAATTGTCCGGAGGCTGACTTCTTCGGCATCGTTGTCGGCTACGATCAGAGTACCAGCATCTTCGGGCTTGTTGGTATTCTTGATATTGATCGGAATACCAACTGTTCTGACAGGGAAAATTGCATCTTCATGCAGAACGGAAAAACCCATATAAGATAATTCTCTTAATTCTTTATAAGTGATGACCGGAATTACAACAGGCCCGTCAACGACTCTGGGATCAGCAACCAGAACACCAGAAACATCTGTCCAGTTTTCATATACAGAAGCATGTAAAGCCCTTGCAACCAGAGAACCTGTGACATCCGAACCGCCTCTTGAGAACGTTCTGACTACACCGCTCAGAGATTTGCCATAGAAACCAGGGATAACAGCGGCTTCGACATCTTTGAGACGTTCACGGAGTTTAGCTCTGGTTTCTTTCCGGAGCATAACGCCTTCGTCACTGAAAACAATGACATCAGCAGCATCAATAAATTCAAAGCCCAGATAAGCAGCAATAATTTTACCGTTCAGGAACTCGCCGCGGCTTGCAGCATATTCTTTTCCGGCAGTAGCGAGATGACTCTTGATGTCTTCAAATTCTTTATCAAGAGAGAAATCAATACCCAGACCAGAGATAATATCATTATAGCGATTTTTGATATTCTGGAAATCCTGTTCAAAATTTTCGCCGAGGCTTGCTTTTTCATAACATGCATAGAGCATATCTGTAACTTTGATGTCTTCGGAAAAACGCTTTCCGGGGGCAGAGGGCACAACGAAACGGCGTTCGGGGTCTGATTTTATAATACCGGCAGCTTTTTTGATCTGATTAGCATCTGCAAGGCTGCTGCCGCCGAATTTAACTACTTTCACACTCATGATAAAAAAATCCTTTCTCACATGTATATTTCATATATTTAATTATATGCGATCTGATTCAAAAAATCAATTGGAAATCAACACAAATTTTACAGATGAAAAAGTGATTTTTTGTCGAATACTACTGTATTTGCTACAAGGACAGTTTTTTATTTCAGGTCTTTATAATAAGTTTTGACATCTGTCAGTTCTAAAAGATAATCAACATTAGTTTTATAGAAATCTGCAAGGGCAATTAATACATCAATAGGAATTTCACGTTCTCCTACTTCATATGTACTGTATGCCTGTTGTGAACAATGCAGATATTCTGCCACATGACGCTGTTTTAAGTCAGAATCTTCTCTTAAATCTCGAATTCTACGATATACCATAGTAAAATAAATCCTTTCGTTAATTTATTTTTTACTATAGCATAATTAAATTTTGAGCATCTAAAATACCACATTCAGTTGTAAGAAAAAAATACTTGACATTTACAACATAATGTGGTATAATA
>Ga0326513_10000114_pt1 | contig 61229 bp, 87 predicted proteins | sample 2_2465_0518_D_FD_203654 | JGI IMG/M metagenome (GOLD analysis project Ga0326513, IMG submission 203654) | Bovine rumen microbial communities from UC Davis, California, United States - 2_2465_0518 | ecosystem: Host-associated > Mammals > Digestive system > Stomach > Rumen | place: USA...
GGATATTATGATAAGAAACAGAATAAAATCACGATTAATCCTAATTCTTATATGTTTAAAATGGGTCAAAACGAAAGAAAATTCAAGCGTATTCTTGTACATGAATTACAACATGTAATATAGCAAATAGAAGGATTTTCAAAAGGAGGAGACCCGCTTCAATTTATGGGGTTTGACGAAAAACACGAAAAATTATTTAGAGATTTGGTGCAAACAGTATATGAAAATAAAGATTATTTAGTAGATTTCGTGAAACAGACATATGGAGAACAGGACGCAAAGTTAATGGAAGAAGTCGTGTCTGACCCAATGGATGTTGATTATTTATTAAGAAGCGACGAAGACCCCAATATTTCAAGTTAGATTTTTGATTATATTGAAAAGAGCGGAGTTGCGTTTGATAAATACGAATCTCTGTTAGGTGAAATTGAAGCAAGAGACGCATCTAATAGATTAGATATGTCTGATGAACAATATAATTCCACGAAGCCCTTAGATACAGATTTCCGTTATAATAGATTACAAGACGAATATGGTGAAGTAATCGTTTCTGGTGCGAATAAGAAGAAAGAAAACGGAACCCGTTATCAAGAATCTACTAAACAAGACAAGTCCGAAGAAAGAGAAGAGAAAGAATACAATAAACGTAAAGAACGTGTTGAAAAAGCGAAAGAAGAAGGTACTCTCTCTGACCAAATGAAAGATGTTTATTCCGTATCGTTTACTAAATCTGCACAAGAATATGCGGAGAATAGAACGAAGATGGAATACTTCGATAACAACGGAGATTATTGGGATAGGACGGAAGATAAGTCTACTGGTAAAGTAACTTATGTACGAAAGACTCCGTATGAACACCAATAGAAGGTCGTTACTTATAATGGAGTAAATGACGTTAAGAGAGAGAACAAAAAGAAATCCAAACCCGCTCAGTGGATAGAATGGATGAAAGACCAACTTATCAAGTATATGTTTAACGATAAACATTATCTTGCAAAGGCGGCACGTAAATTGGGTGTATATGACGCATATAGAAGAATGATTGTAACCGAAGGGTATGCGTTAAAAGCAAACACCGCATTGACACAGGGTATTAAATATAACGGTAAAACGACACGTGCGTTGAATGATATTATTCGTGATGTCGGTGAACCCAAACAAAAAGCATTCCTTAAATATTGTATCGCACATCGTATTCTTGATTTAAAGAATAGAGAGAGTCCTGTATTCCAGAAGATGAAACCCGATGAAGCAAGAAGATATATTGAGGAAATTAAGGCAAGTCCCGACGCAGAATTATTTGAAAGGAATCGTAAGGATTTCGTAGAATACAATAAGGCGTTGTTACACGTTCTTGTAGACGGCGGAATCATGGACGAAAAAACATTCCAAAAATTCTGTGAAGTAGACCCGAACTTCGTTCCGTTAACGAAAGTAATGGACGATGCAGACATGGGATTTAATAGTATTATTAACGCACACAACCTTGTTAATTTAAAGAGTCCTATTAAGAAGATTGGTACATCTATGTTAGAGATTGCCAACCCGTTCCTTGAAATGTAGAAACGTACCGCAGAGTATTACGCAATAGCGTCCCGCAATAAAGCGGGATAGATTTTCGTCAATGAAATCGCAGGGGCGTTAGAAAAGACTACAGAGGGTGATGTTATTGCCCGTGGTCAAGGTATGTTACGTAGAGTAAGGGTTGACGAAAGAAATGGTCAATTAATCACCAAACCCGATGAGAAACAACAAATCATTTACGTATGCAATAATGGTAAACACGAATTTTACCAAGTCGCAGATAAAGAAATTTATCAAGCGTTAACGTTTATGAACGCAGACCAGATGGGTACTATTCATAAGATGTTAGACAACATCGCACACGTTCCTTCTGGATTGATTCGTGAGACTGCAACAATGGTGCCGGACTTTGGTGTAAGAAACGTTATCCGTGACGGCGGCGAAGCGTTCTTAACATCCGAACATGGTTTCCTCCCCGTAATCGACCAGATTTGGGGTATGTGGCAAGTAATGAATAATACAGAATGGGCACAAATGTACTTTAATTAGAATGGTGAATACGGAACACTTAATCGTGATAGAGTAAATTCTGAGGGTATTGCTTCTGTAGATGATGTAATTGACGAGAAATTAAATCCGCTAAAGAATTTCAAGGAAATTAAATAGGCGTAGATGGCAATTCTCAAAGATAAACAACGTCAATTTAGTATCTTGACTGATATTAAAGACGGCAACTTTGGGGATGCGTGGGAACATACACGTAAGTCCAGAGGTATGGCGGCTCTTAAATTAGCAATCAGTCCTCTTTGGGCAATCGGTAAATCCAATAAACGTATGAATGACTTGTTTGAATTAGGTACACGTGTTGGTGAATTCAAGAACGCAAAGATGGGATTCGAAGGAACTCTTGACCGTATAGCGAGAGGGATAATGAATACCAATTTGAAAGAAGCGGAACTCCAAAAGAAAGCACAAAGTGATGTTTATGCGGCACATGTTGCGAAAGACATTACCTTGAATTTCAGTCAACATGGTAAATTGGGCAAGGAATTAAATCGTTACATTCCGTTCTTCAATGCAAGTCTGCAAGGTATTTACAAATTATGTAATACTCTTGAAACAATGGCTACTGGAACCACAATATCTGGTGGTAAGAACAGACGACTGCAACAAGAGTTACTCTTTAAAGCGGCGTTAATTACCGCAGTGGCAGTGGGCGTAGCCGCCGCAGGAGATGGAGACGAAGATTACGAAGAGGCTCCCGATTACGAAAAAGAGAACTTCTGGATTCTTCCTAATGGTTTACGTTTCCCGAAAGACCAAGTGTTAGGCAAAATCATTGGTAATACGGTAGAAAAATCTTACGCACAGTGGAAGAAAGGAAAGGCAGAACCTTCCACAATCTTAAAATCTATTTTGGAAAACTTCAAGCCCGATAGATTTATGTTCGCAATTTTTGACTTGGCTATCGGTGGGTTCGGTAATTATGATACCTTTAAATAGAGGGCTATCGTACCCGAATACATGGCAGATAAATTAGGTCATTTGTAGAAAGATATTTCTACTTCTAACTTTGCGGTAGATTTATCCGAAGCATTGTGGAAATGCGGGTTTGATATTAGTGCGAAAAAGATTGACTGGGCGTTGTAGAAGAACTTCTCTAACTGTGCGAAATACGCTACTTCGATTTACGATTTAGGAAAGAAAACATTCAATCCTAAAGACTTTAATGAACGTATTGCACGTGGTTATGATAAGAATGATTCTACTGGTTCGATGGTCGCAGGATTAAAGGATGATATTCCGAGTCCGATTAGTCTTGTAAGTGGAACATTTGCAACGAATCGCTCTTCGTTTAAATCAATTTCTGACTTCTATGAGAATTATAAGAAGTACAAGAAATTATCTTCTGACGAAGCGTCCATGTCTAAAGAAGATAAGCGTATGTGGAAACGTTACGAACAGGCGTATAAAAAGGATATGACATTTAGAAAGCAACTTCGTGCAATTAAACAAGATAGAACATTAACGGGTAAATAGAAACGTGAAAAGGCAGATAAAATATTTAAACAACAAATCAAATTGGCGAAGTGGGCAGAAGGATAATAGGGAGTCGAAAGACTCCCTATATTTTTTGAGGTGATTACATGGCATATATTGATTTAGATGATTGTTAGAAGGTGACATTAGAAGACCTTCGTGATATTGCTTCTGATGCCCGTGGGTATATTGATACAGTATATGCCCATTGGACTGCGGGACATTATTCGTAGGCGTTTGATGATTACCATATACTGATTGACCATGATGGTTCTGTGTATGTTACTACGTAGGATATGACAGAATTAAAATATCATACGTGGCGTAGGAATTCACGGGCAATCGGTATTGCGATGATGTGTGCATATAATGCACAGGCAAACGATGGATGGAATTCTGACTTGGGAGACGAACCTCCAACCTCTATACAGATAACCGCATTAGCATAGGTTGCGGCAGTGTTGTCGCAAGCGTTAGGTTTAGAAATAAACAAGGATAATTTTATGACACACGGCGAAGCGGCAATAAGAGATGGGTATGGAGTATATCAAGGAGACCCCGACTTACGTTGGGATTTATGGTATTTGCCAGACCCGAATAACAATGGTGAAATGGTAGATGGCGGTGACTTATGGAGGGGCATTGCTAACTTTTATAAGAACCGATGGGAGAATGAGTAATGTTGAGTGAAATAAAATGGCAAAAATATATACCTTGGTTTTTGATTGGTATGTTAATCTTTGCATTGGGTTGCTATTGTGGATACGAACTATCTCCAGTAAAAGAGAAGGTGGTAACGTAGACATAGACTAAATACGTTGAAGTCGAGGGTAAAACCAAAACAGAAGTGAGGTACTTGCAAAAAGCAAGCAACTCAGATGCAGACGTAGAAGTAAAGAATGTAGACCCAAAAGTAAAGATTAATGACAAGACCTTTACTTTTAAAAAATTACCAGACGAAAAAGTAAAGTTCGATAATGGTAAAGTACAAATTGAATAGGGTTATGAAATTAAAATCGACGCAAAGTCCTTGATTCCGAAACAACCAAAATGGGGGGTGGACTTTGGATACAGTAACCATGGATTCTATACTGGATTACGGCACAACTTTAATCGTAACGTTTCTATTAGTGCGTTTGGTACACCGAAACCAGTAAACAATAAAGATAAATTTTATGGTGGTGGACTTACCATCAACTTTTAACGGGGGCTTAATGCCCCCATTTTTTGTTGCCCGTGGACTTGTTTCCGTGGTAAACTTGACATTTTGCGTGGCTTGTGGTACGCTATCCGTGGCAGGGAATGCCCACGAAAGGAGAGATGTATATGAAAAAAACAGACTATGATTATTTAATGTTATTCTCTTCCCCGACATGTCCTCAGTGTAGGGGATTAAAACAGTCTCTAAAAGAGACTGGACTTGAGTATGAGGAACACACAGACTACGAAAAATATAACGTAGACCATTTGCCGACATTAATTCTTATGAAGGCGAAGAAGTATCATAAACATGAAGAAGAGAAGAGACACGTAGGATTTATGACGGTAGACGAATTAAATGAATTTGTAAAACATTCGTCTTGCGGAAGGAGGGTTACCCTTGACTGATTGGTTTATAGGCGTAATAGAGGATGTAATTACTTTTGGATTCTGTATTGTGTGTCTTATTACTGGCGGTCTTGCACTTATAGGGATTCCGTTATTAATTGCATATACAGTATTTAAAATGTTCGGGTTCGTTCTTGGAGTGTAATATGGAACGTGGCAAATATAAACGCAAGGAAAATAATTGGAAGAGAGGAGATGATGTAATCGTCAATTCTTTCTTCGGATTTGACTATTGCTTTTGTAGTGGTGACTGTGGGAATATTCATTGTGGACGTAATAAGAAAAGTGATTCCTATAAAGCAATGCTTGCGTGGATAAGGAAGTGGGACGGTTTTTATTCTTGTTCTGACTTTACTTCTCGATGCAGAGCGTGGCGTAAACCAAAGGAAGGAGATACATAAATGAAATGCCCATTGTGTGACGGAAAAGGCGAATATATGCACCAATGTGGCGGTTACAGACCATGTGAACACTGCAATGGTACAGGCAAAATTGTACAAACTAACGAGGAATGGTTCTGTGGTCTGTCAACGGAAGAAAAAGCGAAGTGGATAGCAGAAGAAAAAATGAACAGAGGTTATTTTATTTTTCCAAGTATGGAAGAAGCAATACAAGATGCGTTGGATTGGTTAAAGGAGAAACACGATGCCTAATGCACAAGAGGTCTTGGAATGGATGGAATGGAAGGATAGAGAGAAGAAACTCAATGCAAACATGACCAAAGAGGAATATATCAGAACGTGCAGTACAGAAGAATTGGCAGATGCAATAGCCGACGTTTATCTGCTTGGATATACCAACGGATATAACGAGACTGATATTGCACCAAAAAAGAAGTGGGTTGAGTGGTTAAAGGAGAAACATGAAGAGTAAAATTACATATCCTTTTTACGTAATTGTTTATTATCGTAACGGTGAATTTACTGCCTATTCTAAACATTCTATTGTACAACCTTGGGTCGCCCAAACCGAAAGTCTTAAATATGCAAAGAAATATAAGAACAAAGGGTCTGCCGTTAAGAGAGCAGAAGGAATCAGAGAAATATATAAATGGGACAAGGGCATTAGAATTGAAGTAGAGAAGATAGTAGAACCGAACTTTTTATGAAAGGATGATGTCTAATGACACGATTTGAAAAACTTATTCGACACGATGAACCATATGGATTTGCATGGGAACTTGACGAAATGATGGAAGAGAATAGTGAATTAAAAGAAATATTAGAGGATGATTTTCGCAGAACGGAATTATTATGTGAATGGTTAATGAAGGAGGCAGACTAATGGGATTTGTTTCTCTACATTCGCATAGCGACCATTCATTACGTGATGGATTCCAGTCTGTAGAAACCATGTTGTCCTACGCCAGTGCGTTAGGACAAAGTGCTATCGCACTTACAGACCACGGAACAATGAGTGGTTGCGGTGAAGGATTTAGATATGCAGACAAGTACGGAATTAAATTTATACCGGGGTGCGAACATTATCTTGTCCCCGATGTAACAATTAAAGATAAGACAAGTAACCATATTATATTACTGGCGATGAATAAAGAGGGGTATCGTAATTTAAACATTATTACCACCATTGCTCATTCGGCAGAGAATTTTTATTTTAAACCACGAATCGACTTGGATATTCTCCGTGAATATAACAAAGGACTTATTTGTACAACCGCATGTATCGCAGGGTGTCAACATAAGATTGCGGAATTAAAAGAAATCTTCGGAGATAGGCTATTCATTGAAATCCATACCAACCAAATGGATAAACAGAAACGGGCAAATATGGAATGGTTGAAGTTGTCAGAAGAATATGATGTTCCGTATTATGCCGCAGTCGATGCCCATTATACGAAGAAAGAGGACGGAATCTATCAACGTAAATGGACTGGATATGTGTATGAAGATACGCCCGGTCTTATATACGACAACGGCATTTGGTATGACAAAGACGGAAAAGAAGTCCATCCGTATGAAGTGCAGGACGATTATTATATGCACTCCGAAGAAGAGGTAAGAGAGGCACTGTCTTATCTCCCACAGAATGTGGTCGATATTGCTATAAGCAATACTGAAATTGTGGCAGATATGTGTACATTCAAACCAGAAATGGGGGTCAATCATTATCCGAAATCTCCGTACTCTTCTATTAGAGACGAAGTTCGTATGAGGACATGGTATGGTATGAAGAGTAAGGGACTTCAAAAGAGCGAACCTCATATTCAACAAGTCCGTCACGAATTAGAGATTTTAGAGAAGGTTGATTATTTTGACTATTTCCTCATTATTTCAGACATGCTCAACCATTGTAAACGGAATAATATCCGTACTGGTGTTGGGCGTGGTAGTGTTGTCGGTTCTACTGTCGCTTACCTCATGGGTATTACGAAGATTGACCCAATTAAGAACGGTCTTATATTCGAACGATTTGCCCATACCGAAAGAGTAACACCACCAGATATTGACTGTGATATTCCACGTAGTAAAAGGCAAGAGGTAATCAAGTATCTTAGAGATACTTATGGCGAAGTATATCAAGTCGTTACGTTCGGTAAGATGGCAGAAAAGGCGGCAATACGTAGAGCGTGTGACGCATTCGGGTTCTCTCCTAAAGAGAAAGACAGGATTGCTTCTCTTTCAGAAGAAGAGATTGCAAAGATGGACGAATCCTTTGTAGAGACAATTAAACAATTCAAGGGTAAGATTCAAAACTTTGGGACACACGCTTCTGCCGTAGTAGTAATGTCTACAGAACCATTTGATTTCTGTGCCGTAGAAAGATTCTCTGGTACGAACGGGGCACAGTACAACCTTAATTATGACTTCCATGACTTAGAGTCTATGGGTTTGTTAAAATTAGATATTCTTGGTCTTGAAACACTTGACACGATTGAGAATACGTTGGCACAGATTCCAGAGAATGAACGCCCCGATATGGATAATTTACCAGACGGAGACTATGACACTTTCAAATTACTTAATTCTAAAATGAATTGCGGTTTGTTCCAATTAGAAGGTGGTGCGGTAGGACAAATCATGTCAAGGATTCACCCGAAATGTCTTGCAGACTTAACCGCAGTAGTTGCGTTAGGTAGACCGGGGCCTATGTCTTCTGGAATGACGGAGGACTATATAAAGCAAAATACTCCTATTGTTCCGTGGCAAAAAGATTTTACGGAAGATACAAGGGGCTGTATTATCTATCAAGAACAAGTAATGGCGTTATGTCAAAAGGCATGGGGCATGACATTAGGAGAAGCCGATATGGTTCGTCGTGCAATGGGTCGTAAGGACAAGGCGTTGATGGAACAATTAGTACACGACTTATCCGAACGTGATAACATGGTAGGACTGAATAAGGAACAAATTGGACTTCTACTTGACAACTTAAATAAACAGGCAAGTTATCTGTTTAATAAGTCACATGCGGCGGCATACGCATACACGGCATACCAAACGGCATATTTAAAGGCACATTATCCGTTACAATTCTATACCGCATTATTGAATTCAAATATAGACCAAGAGAAGGGCACAGAATATCTAGCAGAGATTCGTAGGAACTACGAAGTAGAAATGCCCGATATTATCCGTAGTGATTATGGTTGGTCTATAGACGGTAACAAGATTCGTGCAGGATTCTCTTATATCAAGGGAGTAGGAAATTCTAAGTTTGAGAAACCAACGTGGAACAACGAAGAAGGACTTAGAGACTTTCTTGAATTGAATCCAAGATTAAACAAGGGTGTAATTATAAGTCTCATTAAGGCGGGTTGTTTTGAAATTGACCCACAATGGGGCATTGATTATACGGAATGGTTTAAGGTGGCAGAGTCAAGAAGGGCAGAATGTCGTGGTCGTATTATCCATTATCAAGGATTAGGGAACAATGCGAAGGTAAAAGAATGGTCACGTAAAATACGTGAGATAGAAGACCCTCCAATCGTTTCCAATTATGATACCCCGATAGATATTATGGGCGAAATGCAGAGGGAAGTTCTTGGTATATCTAATATAGACATTTTTGCCACATATGATAAGTCTTTACTCCGTGGTAATAATAGATTATTCTTAGTAAGTAAAGTTGATAGGTTTAACGATAGAAACGGAAACCCAATGGTAAAGATGTACGGAGTAGGACAAAACGGACAAATGACTTGTATATTTTGGAATCCGAAAGAAACGCTTCAAGCAAAATTGAATTATGTTACAGAGAACGAAGTCCTCATTGTTAGGACTGGGCAACAGAAGGAAAATAATACTTATTTCTGTTACGATTTTGTTGAAGCAAAGAGACACTGATAGCGTGGGGACTTGTTCGTGCCGTAAACTTGACACGACACGGAAAAAGTGGTACAATACATTTGAGCAAAGGAGGGATATTTTAATGGAGAAATATCTCATTTCTACCAATGTGGAAGGACACTTATTTGGAGACTATACGGCAGAAAAATTATTGTCAAAAAGAGAAGCGATTGAAGTCCTTACTCGCATTAAACAGGTAGACCCCAATGCAACATTAGTAAGAGTCGTTGAAGAAAGGAGGAATGAATTTGGCGACTGCTAAAGTGACGGCTTCGGGAGTAGATGCAACAAGCGTTCCCGGACTTTTCGTAATGAGAAAGATTCACGCACTACGAGAAGAAGTAAAGGAAGTTGAATCAAGTAAGATGAATTCGGGTGGTATGAGATACAATTATCTATCCGAAAACAAGTTGACCAACGCAGTTAAACCTGTTATGCAGAAGTTAGGTTTGGTTGCCTTGCCCGTAGAGTCGGAGAGCCATACAACCGCTTATAAAGTAGGTGAAAAAGATGGGGTGGATAGAATCGTCCTATTGACTGAAAACCATACTTCGTATCGTGTTGTAGATATTGACACTGGCGACTTTATTGTTGTTTCCGTAGAGGGGTCTGGTGCAGACCCGATGGACAAGGGAACGAACAAGGCTTCTACGTGTGCGGTCAAAAACTTCTATAAGGCACTACTGAATCTTCCGTCTCCCGATAGGGATGACCCCGATAATACGCCCAGTAGTGGTGGTTCTTATAGTCGTACAACTTATAGTGCAAACGACCCCGGTTCTATACAATTAAAGTATGGGGCACATGCGGGTAAGACATTAAAAGAATTGTTCGATGAGAACCCCGAAGAAGTTGAAAAATTGGCAAACGGAAATTCTAAATGGATTGCGGAGAAAGCACAAGCATTTTTGAATTCCATTGCGGCGTAAGATAACTAAATATTAAAAGATTCCTGCCCTGAGGTTATGTGAGAGTTACTAAGGGCAGGTTCTTATTCCGAGGTCGTCAAGTGGTAAGACACAGGACTTTGACTCCTGTATGCGTAGGTTCGAATCCTACCCTCGGAACCAATCGGGGGATTAGTTTAGTGGTAAAACCTCGGTCTCCAAAACCGATGACATTGGTTCGATTCCTTTATCCTCTGCCAACATGCCGTGTTAGCACAATGGTAGTGCGGATGCCTTGTAAGCATTTGATATGGGTTCAATTCCTATACACGGCTCCAATTCGGTTGTGGTGTAATGGTAACACAGTGGTCTCTAAAACCACATATTCTGGTTCGAACCCAGACGACCGAGCCAGTAGGTTCTCAGTCAAAAGAACCAATCACCTCTTAACAGGGAGACTCTAACCCGGTCTCCCACCTCTTTTTACTGCCGTAGTTCAATGGTTAGAACGGACGACTTATAATCGTTTAATAAAGGTTCAACTCCTTTCGGTAGTACCAAATCCTCTCCGTAGTTCAACGGACAGAACATCGGTCTTCTAAACCGACAATAAAGGTTCGATTCCTTTCGGGGAGACCATATGCGGTAGTGGCGGAATTGGCAGACGCAACGGACTTAAAATCCGTCGGTTTATACCATGTGGGTTCAAGTCCCACCTTCCGCACCATTTAAAAATAACAGGTAGTGTACAGACTTGTTTAAATTTTTTCTCTCTTATTAATAATAGGCACACTCTACGGTTCTTGGGTGGGTCTGTTTAAGTGCGTCACAAAGAAAAGAAAGAGAGAAAACGAAAAAAGAAAAAAAGAAAGAACCAAAGAAAAAAAGAAAAAAGGAAAAGAGAGAAAGAAAAGAAATACCCGAAGGGTATCCAACCTTCGGTTGGATAAATTAAACTAATCGCAACACCTATCGGTGTTTTGATACTTGCTTCGCAAGTAATTCTTACACTACGGAAAAAATCAAAACCCTTTATCCGTGTTAAGTTTTTCATAATGCCCTTATTCCGTGGTGTGGCGGGACTTGTCACCGCAGTAAACTTGACACGTTTTCCGTGGTGTGGTACAATTTGTTTGGGTCGAACGGAGACCTCGCACGAAAGTGCGTATTTTTTTGGTATATAGTGCCACGGAAAACATGGCAAAGAAAGGGGTGATTGCGTGGAGAGATTGATGAACCGTGATTCGTATGTCGGGATTAAAGAGGCGTCCAAGTATCTTGGAGTATCTTCCGTAACGATTCGCAAGTGGGTTCGCAACGGAGACTTGAAGTCTCTTATGGACAAGAGCGAACGAAACGGAAGAGACATGTATTTAATCCACAAAGACGAATTAAAGTTTTTCAAGGACAAGGTAATGCCAAGTATGTACGGAAAGAAGAACGTACCGAAGGTGTACAGAAAGAAGACTTGGAAAGATAAGTTGTGCGATATTTGGGAGTGGTTAAAAAATGCCTTTTAAGTATAAGGATAAGGTAGAATTTACCGACTTAGATTTTGGCAAGAAATGCTATTACTTAGCCAGACTCTATATCGCAATGGACGAAAAGAAGGGTACTTACAAATATAAGACAAGATTATTCACTTGTATAAATTACCTTAAGAAGCAACCCGAACCCGTGTTATCAATCCTTTATAATTACCTTTCGGATAATAAACATAACGGATTAATGATATGGGAAGTAGTCCCAAAGGCAGTGTTGTATGACCAAAACAGGCGTAGAGAAAGAAAAGAACCTGTCAAGCAGTACGAAGAATTTAATAAGGATATGTTAGATGAGATTTTGAGTGAATAAAAAGGGGTGCGGTTAATGTCTAAAAACAACATTGGTGCTATTGACTATGGATATAAACAGTTAGCAAACGCAATTATAGGAAGGGCTATGTTGGACTATTACGAATCAAAGAACACCGTTAAAGGCAGACGCATTAGACGGTCAATAGAAGACTTCGTTAGGTCAAGTTGGTACATGGAGTTAACAGATATAGACCCGGACTTAATGTTGGAGAAACTGCACGACAAGAACGCTAAACGTATTGTAATTGGATTGGTTGCATAGGAGGGCATATGAAAGTAACCTTAGTAGATTATCCAAGATATGCGGATTATAAAGCATATTGTTCCGCAAGGGTATGTTATTCCGATAAGGGATATACAGACATATGGTGCGAAACACCTATGACTGGTATGGATAAAGAAGACCCCGAAACAGATGACGCATTAAAGTTGTTGCGTGGAATTGTAAGGGCAGGACACGGCTCAGTATTAGAACATTGTTGCTTCACGTTCTCTATCGAAGGTATCAGTAGAGCATGTTCACATCAATTAGTTAGACATAGGATTGCGTCCTACAGTCAACAGTCTCAGAGATACGTAAAAGGAGACAAGTTCGGTTACGTAACACCTCCAGAGATTGAAAAAAGAGAAGATTTAAAAAAAGCCTTTGACGAACATATGAGGGACACAAGGACTTTATACAACACTCTCGTTTTGTGTGGTATTAAAAAAGAGGACGCACGTTACCTCTTACCTAACGCAACCACTACTAATATCGTAGTAACAATGAATGCAAGGGAATTGTTACACTTCATTGGATTACGTACAAGTCCGAGGGCACAGTGGGAGATTAGAGAGTTAGCGAAAGAAATGTTACGACAGGTAAAAGAGGTTGCTCCAGTAATTTTCGGTGAAATTGAATTAAAGGAGTGATGTGATTGAGATTAAAAGATAGCATCATCCTTCGTGGTGATATTCCAGACTATCTTACTCAACACGGCGTTAGAGTACATTCCGCAGGAAAAGGGTATCGCTGTAGATGTCCGATTCATAATGGGGACGGCGAAGATACATTCTCTTGCACAAGTAAGAAGTGGTACTGTTTCAAAGAGTGTATCGGCGGAACCATAGTAGAGTTACATATGGCGTTGCACAATGTAACGTTTACAAAAGCGTTAGAGGAGTTAGCCGATATGTATGACATCGACTATGAGGGAAATGAAGAGTACCAACGAGCGAAGTCATACTTTGAAGAACAGGAGAGTTTGTGTGAATCATACAAAAGACACATTGAACTTGCAAGAACTTATCTCACAGATAAGCGAAGATTGTCAGAGAAAACCATTGAAGCCTTCGGATATGGATTTTGCGAAGAGAGAGGAAGTATTACAATCCCTATTCGGAACCCCGACGGAATGTATGTTGCCCACGCAGAAAGAAACTTTAGAGATGGAGTTCCTAAATACGTAAACGATAGAAACAACGAGTATTACGCAAAGGGAGACCTACTCTATAACTTCGACAGGGCAAGAAAGATTATGCACAAGGCGGGTAAGATATATCTTTGCGAGGGATATTTTGACGTAGCGAGTGCAGATGACCAAGGACTTCCATGTGTAGGGTATACAGGGGCAACTCTTACACAGTCACACATTAGATTACTGGCGAAAGAATTACAAGAGTATGACAGGAAATTCACGGTAATGTTAGCCCCCGATAATGACGAAGCGGGACAAGGGCGTATCGAACAATTAAGAGATAAGTTTAAACAATTCGGAGCGAATCTAAACGTTCGTATCGTACAAATCCCCGATGGTTACAAAGACTTTTCTGATTTACATGTAGCAGGACTTAGTATTAAAGACTTGCCGTCTGAACATATTGATGTCCTGTGTTGTATGAGGGGCGTTGAAAAATGTCCCGACAGGGAAACGGAATACCAATACGCATTAGATTACCTTAATACCGTAGCAAATCCGCTCATTAGAACAGAGATTGCCGAGAAGTTAGCGGTACGTTGGGGCAAGGACACTAAGGATATTATTGGTATTGCAAACGGAACGAGGACGGAAACATCTTTCGTAAACGATTTTAAATCTCCGTTGCAGTGCGTATCAGAATTCCGTGACCTAATGTCGAATGGTTCTATAGGGACAGGGTTTCCAGACTTAGACGAAAGTACACACAAGTTCCTAAAGTCAGAAGTAGTAATCGTAGCCGCATACTCTGGTGTAGGTAAAACATTTACCGCAAACCAAATCGCATTACATGCGGCATTCCGTGAAAAGAAGAACGTAATATTCTTCTCAATGGAAATGAGTGCGGCGACTTTAATCACCCGCTTAATCGCAATGTTTATGCGAAAGAGAGAGGACGAAGTTAAAAAGTTACTTATGGATGGCGACAACATGGCACTTACTGTACAGAGAGCATTAAACAAGAAGTTGCTTATCGTGGACAAGAACAATTTAACAATAGACGATATTCGAACGTATATAAACGTAGCGAATACAATGGTGTTCGATAGTCCAACCGATATGATTATTCTTGACTACTTACAGTATATGCCGGGAACCTCTGAGTACACAGTAATGTCTGAAACCGTTCGTTCTTTTAAGCCGTTGGCAAAAGAAATGAATGTTGTTCCGATTATCTTGTCCCAATTAAATCGTGAAGGAAGACCGTGGGAGAAGCCAGACCTTACTCAGATGAAGGGTGGCGGTGATATTGAAGCGACCGCAGACTGGATTATAGGGATGTGGCGTGACGGAGAGAACCCCGCACTATCATTAGAGGAACAGGCAAGACTTCAAGACCATGTAAACCTTGCGATTCTAAAAGGGCGTAGGTCATACGGACAAAGAGATTTTGAGTATCGTTTTGATTCAAATGAGACAAATTTTAAACCAGTATAAAGGAGATAACAACATGAAAAATTCTGAATTAAAAGCATTCTTGGTAAACGAATTAAAGGAATTAAACCGTGAATTAATTAAAGAGTCTCCTATCTCTTCACTTCATATGGTGGCAGACGTTCTTCGTAAAGGAGACTCAACCCCCATTGATAATGTCATTGAAATGACAAGAAGACTTACGGTTGCAGTAAAAACCCTTGATAAAGAAGACGCAATGGATGTTATCAGGACTTTTGAAGAAGACTTGATGAATGAAATTGAAGTAAAGGTTGACGCAGAAATGGCAAAGTTAGGTAAGAAGAACAATAGTAAGGAAGAGCCCAAGAAGAAGAAAGTTGAAAAGGACGAAAAGTTGGACGAATTTAAAGACTTCCTTAATGACTTGGGAATTAGTATCGACTTATCCGTAGAAGAGGTAAAAGAAAATGATTGACCACTTGTCCCCATCTACGGTACAAGCGTACAGAGTATGTGGCAAGCAAGTGTATTTTAGTAAAATCCTTGGCATAGAAAACCCCACCCATTATGCTATGACCTCTTATGGCTCGGCAATGCACCGAGCCATTGAGAGGTTGTACAAAGAGAAGTTATCTAAAAAAGATTTCTGTGATGCCTTTATTCAAGAGTGGGAAATATTATCTGCCGAAGTAAATAATTGGAAAAACGACAGTAAAGAATATTTACTTCAAGAAGGATTAAAGGCGTGTGAAGATTTCTATAAAGATATTTATGGAAAGTATGATATTGAATTAACGGAACAGAAATTCAATATTAATCGTGGTGAGGGTTCTCTACCTATCCTCTGTTTCGCAGACGCAATTACAAAAGATGGAATTATCATCGACTATAAATTTGGTCGTGGTCTCACTGGTACGGCAGACAGTAAGTCTTACACATGTAATATGGCAACATACGCATGGGCGTATCAAGACCAATATAAAAAGATGCCATCAAAGATTGTGTTTATTAAACAGAAGTGGACGAAGCGTAGAGACAAGGATAGTGGTAAGTATATATTCAGTCACGCAGGATTCGTCGTAGATGAAAAAGACGTAAAAGAAAGCGAAATAGATTTCTATAAAAACGTTTACGATAACGTGGAAGTCGGGGTGCAAGCGGGAGTATGGTTGCCCGCATCAGACGAATCATATTTCTGTAAGACATGTGGATATAGAACGCTTGGGTTGTGTAACAAGGAGGTCTATTGAAACGAATACTTTTAACCGCACTTCTTGCGTGGCAATTAATGGACTGTACAGCCTATTGCCCCACTGGAAACACTACTGCAAGTGGTGTTTATCCAGTAGAGGGAAGGACAGTAGCGTGTGACCATTTGCCTTTCGGTACAATGGTACGGATAAATGGACATGTTTATATCGTAGAAGATAGGTTCGGTGCAGGACATACAGACAAGTTAGATATATTCATGGAGTCTTACGATAAGGCAATTCAATTTGGTAGGAGAAAGATATGGATAGAGATACTATAAAAGACTGGTTAAAAGAACTTAATGAATTTATTTTCTTGTTAATGCCAACTGTTCTTTTGGTTATGGTTATTTACACGTTTTATATGATTGCGACAAGGGGGATTCAGTAATGAACGAACCAATTATTAGTCCGTGGTTTTTCTACTTTGCTGATATGTTATGTTTGTTGATAGCCATACTTAGTTTCATAATCATTATCTGTGTCGTAACGTATATCCTTTGTTCCACGTGTAGAAAAGATGCGTATTTGAGCCTTAATCGTTATAGGGATAGGTGTAATCGTCCAGACTGGATTTTAGAAGCAAAAGAAGAAATAAAAGATTTCGATGCGAAAATCAAAGTAGCGAAAGTGGTCGGCATAATCTCTCTTATTTTGGCGTTACTTATTCCATCTAAAGAGACGGCATACAAGATGTTTGTTGCATATCACGTTACCCCTGCAAATATTCAAATGACAGGGGATATGGTAGACAAGTCAATCGACAAGGTTATCGAAAAAATTATCAATTATCAGAAAAAATTAGAGGAGAAAAAATAATGGCACGACATTTAGCAACGATACGAAAGATTAAAGAGTTAAGACCTATCCCTAATGCAGACCGTATAGAGGTTGCAGTCATTGATGGATGGGAGGTTATTGTAAACAAAGAGGACGGATTCAATGTAGGTGACTTGGTAATCTATATTGAGATTGATTCCGTGTTACCTCCGAAGCCGGAATTCTCCTTTATGGAAAGGTACAAGTACCGTGTTAAGACCATCAAGTTACGTGGGCAAGTGTCTCAAGGATTAGTGTTACCATTAAAGATTCTTGAGGACGACGACCCAACGGCAGAATATACAGAGATTATGTCTATCGGAGAAGGGTTAGATGTAACCGATATTCTTGGTATCAAGAAGTATGACCCAGAAGCCGCAAAAGAAAAGGTGTGGTGGAGTAAGTTAGCAGTACAGAATAAAGTAGAATTCCCTTGGTGGTTGAAACCTTTCAAACGTATCTCCTTTATCCGTAATTGGTGGATTAACAAACATAAAACAATTGACGAATTTCCACCCTTCGTTAAGAAGACCGATGAAGAACGAATACAGAATATACCAGTCTTGTTTAATAGAGTCAAATTCGGTGAAATTCCCTTGTCTGTTACAGAGAAAATGGACGGAACTTCTGCAACGTTCTTCTTAAAAGATGGTAAGTTCGGCGTATGTAGTAGAAATAAATGGTTGTTAAAAGAAGACGACTCTCCGTATTGGGCGGTAGCAAACAAGTATTTCATTGAAGATGTTCTCCGTAATCTTGCGGGTTTTGGAAGTAGCAAGGGCTTGTACGTATTACAAGGAGAAATTATCGGCAAAGGCATCCAAGGCAATAAATACCATTTGTCAGACTTTATGTTTATGCCATTCAATTTAATTATTAATGGCAAAAGACTTCCGTATGAGCAGATGGTCAACGCCCTTGAACCGACAAGTTTGAATTGCGTTCCTCTTGTAGAGAAACATCTTGTAATTCCAGAATCATGGGAGATTCAAGACTTAGTGAATTATTCTAAAGGTATTAGTAAATATCGTGATGGCAAAGAACAACGTGAAGGAATTGTATGCAGAAATGAAAGCCATCATATTTCCTTTAAGGTTATTAATCCAGACTTTCTATTAAAGGAGGACGAATAATGTCACAGGTTATCTATAACGGCATGAGTGGAATCCCTCTTAAACAAATATTTAATCGTCTTAAGAAGGAGAAAAGAAAACCCAAAAAAGATATTGATATAAGTGAAGCGTCGTATTGCCCTAAAGAAAAGGTTGGACAGTCTTGGGCATACACTGGAGGAAACAAGAATGAGTGACAACGTAAATCATCCTTCTCATTATAATCAAGGAGGGGTCGAATGTATTGATGCACTTAAAGCGGCAACAATTAACAAGCCACCATTTGAAGCAGTATGTGTCGCCAACGTAATTAAATACTTATGGCGATACGAAGAAAAGAATGGCATCGAAGATGTAGAAAAAGCAATGTGGTATATTGACAGACTTCATAAAGAATTGGTCAATAAAGAAAATACATACCAACTTGTTGGTACGGAAAATGGTGTTGGCTTGTAGTCTCCGTGGCACACCTTAATGGTTCCGAAAGAAGGAGATATGTTTAACCCCAATGATACGGCAAGAGAACATTTACTTGACGCACTCTTAAGGGGTGATGGGTATTGTCCGTGTCAACCTAAAAAAGACAGAGATACTATGTGTCCGTGTAAGAATTATCGCATGGATGGAAAATGTATCTGTGGACTGTATGTAAAATTACCTCAATCGGTGGTGGATAATAGTAATGACAAAGATAAAGTCGTCAGAGATGAGTCCAATACAGAGAAGGGGGAGGAATAATAAGCACCGTGGATATACTACGGAGAAGCAATTAGAAAGATTCCTCAATGAAAATGGTATCCCCGCAGAAAGAGTAACAATGTCGGGTGCATTGAAATTTGTTAAACATAAAGACCTGCATGGAGACGTAAATATTACATGCGGAAAAAAATTAATCCGTGTAGAAGTTAAGTCAAGAATGAAGTTGCCCGCATATATAGTAGGCGTAAGGCACAATAAACCTTGGCATGTAAAAAGTATTGAGCATCTGTGTTACGTACTAACACAAGACGAATTTATTTCCCTCTGTAAAGAGGGAATCCTCCCAGAAGGAGGAACAAAGATTAATGCGGCAAGATGTAATACTCTGGTTAAATGGTTTCATCAAGACGAATCAGAGATAGTCGCTATGAAAGAATTTGGTAAAAGACAATTTTATTTTGCGGTTAAATTTAAGACTGCAAACAAAATCGGAGGAAAATTTAATGATAACAATTGTTACTGAAAAGCCCTTTCGTTCTATTGATGTAATCGGGTATGGTGTAGATTCTTATTACGATAAGAATTAGAAAAAGATTTATCGTGTATACGGCATTGTTAAGCCGGGCACACGTGGAAAATTAGTAGATAGAGATGGCTCTGACATTAAAGATTTATACGAAGATGAAACAGTAGTGGTTATCTTTCGTAGTGATAAGAGAGAAGAAGCGGTTGCTTGTAAAAATTTAATTGATGTCCATGTGGCAAGAGGAGTACCCGCATTCTCTGTAAGCGAATTTAAGGCGTGGTTACAGAACCCCATGCCTCCCAAAAATCCAGACCCCGAACCGAAAATTGAAGGTGATAAGAATGCTAATTAATTTTGCGTATGAAAAAGAATTCGACGATTTCATGGAATCATTAAAGGGCTCCACGGAATATAATGAATTGGCTACCCTTGATGGTATAGGTAAGCAGACCGACATGGTTTCCTTCTCTAAAAAATTCTTTGGCAAGGCAGACCAAGCGGCGGCAGATGTTTCTGTAGACAGTAATGCTAACGTAGACGACATTAGTATTATTGCCTACGAAGCAGAAGTTCCTAAACCCCTGTTCCGTTTAAACGCATACTATCTGTTATGGAAATACGGAAAGAAATTATTTGGTGTTGAAGAAGCAGAAAGGTTGTGTCGTGGACAATTCTTTAAAGAGTATTACATCAATGACTTCCATAAGTTTGCGACCACCCCTTATTGTTTTAACTTCTCTTGTTTAGATGTTGTGTATAGCGGATTACCTTTTGTAAATAAGATAAAGTCAATGCCACCCAAACATTTAAATTCATACGTAAATCAGATGATTCAATTTGTTACGTATGCAAGTAATAGCGTGGCGGGTGCGGTTGGACTGGCAGACTTCTTAATCTGTATGTCATATTTCTACGATAAAGAAGTTGCCATTGGTGCAATTACAGACCCCGAAGTTAAGCAACAGATTCAGTCCTTTATTTTCTCCGTAAACCAACCCTTCCGTGGTGGTCATCAGAGTGCGTTCACAAACGTATCCGTATTCGATGATAACTTCTTGAACAAAATGTGTAGTGAATACATGTTCCCCGATGGTTCAAGACCGAATCCCGAAACAGTAAAAAAATTACAGATTATGTACATGGATGTTATGAATGAGACATTAGAGAATACCCCTTGTACATTCCCTGTTACAACTGCATGTTTCGCTATAGATGATAATAAAGAAATCTTAGATAAAGACTTCTTGCGACTTGTCGCAGAAAAGAATCTTAAATTTGGTTGGATGAATTATTATTCTGGAAGTACATCTACCCTTTCTTCTTGTTGTCGTTTGAGAAGTGAAGCAGACCACGAATACTTTAATACGTTTGGTGCGGGTGGCACTAAGATTGGTTCTCTGTCCGTAACAACGATTAACCTCCCTCGTATCGCATACGAAGTGGTACATCAAAAACATTTATTCGGGGATAAACTTCCCTCGATGGAAGATATTTTCTTGGAATCTCTGAAAGATAAGGTTAAGATGTGTGCAGAGATTAACGCTACAAAACGCCACGTAATCAAGAAGAGAATTAAAAATCATAATCTTCCTTTGTACTCCCTTGGGTTTATGGATTTAAAGAAACAGTATTCTACTTGTGGGTTGAACGGCATTAATGAAGCGGTTGAAATTCTTGGGCTTGACATCCTCTCTAAAGAAGGACAGGACTTCGTAGAGAAGATTCTTGAGACTGTTAACGCAGTAAATAAGGAACAGGAAAAACGTTTCGGTTATCCACATAATTGCGAACAGACTCCCTCCGAAAACAGTGCGATTAAATTAGCACAGGCAGATAAGATTCTTGGATATAATAAGAAAGGGTACGAATTCTATTCTAACCAATTTATCCCTCTGACTGTACAGACAGACTTGTTAAACCGCATTCTGTTACAAGGCAAATTCGACCACCTTATGACTGGCGGGGCAATCATGCACATTAACGTAGCGGAACAGATTAAAGACCCTCAAGATATTGTGGATTTAATTTCTTCCTCTGCAAAACAGGGCGTAATCTATCAAGCCGTCAATTACGTAATCAATGTATGTGAAGATGGTCACGTATCGGTTGGCAGAGATTTAGAGACATGCCCCCATTGCGGTAAAAAGATTACAGACAAATTAACACGCGTTGTAGGCTTCCTTACTAACACAAAGAATTGGCATATCAAACGTAGGGAACACGACTTCCCAGATAGAAAGTTCTACAAAATTTAATGGAGTGATAATAGTGAGACTGGTATTATTAGGTTGCGATGACGAAGATAGAAAAACGTTAGAGACCCATTTATTCGCAAGACAATTTGGTCTGATGATTAAAGATAATTGTGGTTATCTCTATGTAGACGTTGAAAAACCCGAAGAGATTTCGTTCCTTTCTGCTATATTAAGGTGCGACCTTAGATTTACGTTAAATGGTTTTCAATTAAATGGTAAACGATACTCAACGATAAGGATTATAAGAGAGGAGAATACCAGTGAAGATTAGAATAGCGGGGACGGAATACTCCCTAAAGAATAAGTCGTTTGAAATTTACGTACAAGGTTGTTATAGAAAGTGTCCGGGGTGTCATAACCCCGACACTCAACCCTTTGATGGTGGGGAAGAGGTAGATGTAACGAATTTCTGTAAAGAAATATTGAATAGGATTAAACCCTTTGATAATCTTATTCAGAACATCTATATATCTGGTGGAGATTTACTTTGCCAAAAAGAATTTAATGCGTACATATTCAGTGAATTAGTCTCATATTATTTCTCAAGTAAGTATAAGATTTGGTTATTTACTGGAGCAGACGAGAGCGACTTACACCCTTGGGTGTGGAAATTCTACGATATAGTAAAGTGTGGTTCTTTTGATAAAGATAATCTAAACCCCGAAGGTACATTCCCCGCATCAAAGAATCAGAAGTTATTATTTAATGAGAAGTACCGTGACGAATTAGAAGATTTATTTAATAACACAGAGTTTGTAGGAGAAAAGAAATGGAAATAAAATTCAAATATACAAAGGGTGGACTTAAAGCCCCCCGCTACGCTACGGAAGATTCCTCTTGTTTCGATATTTACGCCGCAGAGAGTGCAGTAATTAGACCCTCCGAAAGTGTTTCTATAGGGACTGGATTAATCTTTGAACCCGAAAAGGGATACGGAATTATGTTATACCCACGTAGCGGTATTTCCTCTAAGACAATGTTACGCTTCGCAAATTCCGTTGGCGTAATTGATAATGACTATAGAGGAGAGGTTCGTATCCTTTTAGAAAACGCAATGCCTAAGCCTATGATGAACAACCTTGTCCCTGCATATATTACTGTAGATGGTAAGGTTATAGATAACGATTTCAATTATGGTTACTTACCCGAAGGAACAATCGTTGTAAAAAGAGGAGACCGCATTGCACAGGCTATGCCTATTAAGATTGAAAAGGCAGAATTAGTACAGACCAAAACCGTTTCAGAAACAAAAAGGGGGAAAGGTGGTTTCGGTAGTACGGGAGTAAAATAATTGGAGATAAGAGGGAAGAAGCCTTCTGACACTTTAGAACAAATTGTTTAGGACGCAATAGAGAGAGAAAAAATTATAAACGAACAACACCCCGAGCGTCATGGGTATGGAATGATATAGGGAGAAGCCGACGATTTAATACGGAGAATAGAACACCTTAACAATAACCAATTAAAAGCACAACAGGCAAAGGTAAAAAATAGGGAAGATAGAATCCGTGTTGTAGGAAATGACAGGCTTTATACCCATAGCCCCGAAGATATTATCATAGACAAATTAGACAGAGAACAAATATCAAGAGCAGAAACGTTTGTGTTAAGTCGCCTTTCTAAAAGAAGCGTTAACTTTTATCTGTTAAAAAGTGATGGCATGAAATTCACAGACATAGGGAAACTTTATAACGTACACCGTTCAACGGTAAGTCGTGATATAAAGAAAACAAATGAAATGTTGAAAGAGGAATTCACTGCAATAAGAAATGGGGGTGAAAATCACGTATTCATATGAGCATCCCCTCGCTTATTCTCATTTAAGTCTTGAAAAAGATTTCACTTCTTTATGTGAAAGGTTTGGTTATAGAGTAACCGATTTATCGTACCATCATAATTACGACACAAAAGTTATTTATGCCCTAAGAAAAAATCCCTCTCCAGTCTCTCTCTCTATCCGTCTATCCCCCGACATGATGATTTCTAAAGACGGAGAAACGATGTTCGTTGAATTAAAGACTGGGCGTTCAGATGATATAATACGATTAGAAGCGTATCAATTATTATGTAATCAAATACGTGAGAAGTATTTTCATACTCCTTGCCTTTACGTATATCGTGGTAGATATACAAATGGAGATATAATATCTTGTCACGCAAAGGATATTATACCAAAGACCCTTGTAATCCCCGATGTATAGAAGAACGAACAGATAAGACCCATATTAGAAGGACACTTCGACTGTGAAAAAATGGTAAAAAAAATAGGCTCCCAATTCTCTGGAGACGCCTACATAGAAATAGACGATACAAAGAACTGGGAGCCTATACAGAATGTCATAAAATAAAACCCTCCCATATCATATAGACACAGGAGGTAAATGTGTTAGGGCGACAAGTCGCCACAAAAAGAGGCGGGCGGGTGACTAATCCTCCCGCACTCTTATTATATGACTACAAAGAAATATTGTCAATTAAACGCACGTTCTATATAATTAAAAATGGGTAAAAAAAATAAGCCGAGGTTTTTACACCTCGGCTTTTTCTAATGCGAATAATCCCACATAGGGGAAATGTGTGAAAACCCTATGCTTCGTTATTCTAAAGACTAATCGTAGAGACTATCTTCTTCTATCTCTTCGATTCTATTTTCTATACCCCTCTTAATCCACTCGCATAGAGAAACGACTTTCTTACCATATACCCCCATCTCTAATCCAAGTGCAGTAGAATATATTTCTGCTTTCTTTCTTGCTTCATATATTCTTGCATTTGCACAATAGAGAGCATCAATTCTACCATGTGGTAAACCGATACGCCCATTACTGTCTTTAAATGGCGAAGTCTCTTTGTCAAAGAAAACCTCCATCTCTTCCTCAATAATATCAAAGATAATATCCCTATCGTTATCGCTTACAAATATTTCAACGACATCTTTTAGGGCATCCATTGAGAGAAGTAATTCCTTGATTTTATACCAACAGTGGATATATTGTCGTGGAATAAATACAGCCCCACCATTCTTGCGTATCTTTACAGAATAGCAGAGCCTAAAGGTTTTCTCTAACATTTTTCTTATCCTCTTAATATTAACATCATCAGTAGTCGGAAGTAAATCAATAGGAATACCTAATTCCCTTGCCTTATCTTCCATTTCTTCTAAATTAATGTTAACATTAGATGAAAGAGAATACATGATAATTTTCCCTATAGTCATAACATCATTCCTTTCTTTTACCATAACACATTTGTTTTGGGTTAAGTACCCATGTATGCCCACCAGTATATGATGGGCATAGGTTGATACTTAAGCGTTACCCTCTTGATTTGCGGTAGAGGACTGGTCGTTAACATCGACCCTATCCTTAACGTAATCCAAGAAGTATTTGTACCCTTTATACTTCGCAATATCTTTAAACGTATTTAAATCAACGTTGCAGATATTGGAAGCGGTACTTCTTTTTACGATGTACGCCCACAGGGAAACGAATTCTAATGTTGCCATGAATGTTTCAAACTTCAAAGTACCACGGAAGATTCTCACTTCAATGGTATTTTCGGGTTGAAAGTTAATAGCACAATAGCGGTCGCCCTGTTTCTTACGTTTCACCCACGCTTTAGACGGCGGTGCGATGAACTTGTCGATATTGGCTACTTCATAGTCATCATATCCATTCGGCTGGCAGTAATCGTAATTCCGTCTCCTCGAAAACAATTTAATCCATTCCATATTGTTACGGAAGGAAACAAAGAACATTGCTTCAACATCGTCCATATCCATATCGCCGAAATAACCTCTATCAATATGAGTATGCAGACCACAATGCCCTCCGTTATGAGAACGGAAGCCGTTCCCTCTTAAATACTTGAGACCCTCTTCCCAATTAAGGGTTTCTTTATGGTGCTTAAGGTTGGCAGGGCAAGAGATAATCTCAAACCCATCAGTCAGAGAACAGTCACTACATGTTACCACGTAGTCGTTACCGATATTAGAACGGACATCATCGGCTTCCTCACACAGAGTAGAGTAACCATCTCCACGTGATTCAACCTCTAATTCCACGCCAATCATCGGATACTGTTCACGTTCGTCAATCCCTAAGTAATCCATGTTATAAGCCGGGTCGTTACTGTAATGATAAGAATGAATTCCCATGTTTCCATGCTCCTCTCTGCAATTAGGGCAATAATAACTTCCATCGTTACTAATATCCATATCATCTCTGTGAGCGTAGTACCCACAACCATCACATTCGTAATAGTCCTCGGCACACGATTCACATAAATCTACCGTATCACCATTGTACAATTCATAACAGTATGAATCGTCAACGTGGACATACTCCCTACAGTCATCGCAAAGTACATAATGGTCATCAACACAATCTTGACAAACAAATACGTTCCTATCGCTGAGATAAATCATATCGTTTTGGTGATACGATTTACCGCAGTCATCACATTCGACAAAATCAGAAGCACAGCCTTGACAAAATATATTCCCATGCCCGTCCTTCTGAAAATTAAAGTCGTCGTCTGTAGGATTATCTGGTAACGCATCCAGTAAGTCAGATGTTTTGATTACCTCGCCACAATTGTGACAACGAAGAGGTCTGCCATTGCAAAGAACAACATCGTTTTCCGTTACAGAGTACATAGACAAGTCTCCTTTCTCTTAACTAACACATTTATTAGAGCGGTTTGCTCTATAAGACGCCCCATCGGGACGCCTTAACAACACACCTCTCATTTAACATCTACGATTTTCTGCCAATACGATACAAAGAACGGTTCTTTCACTTTCTGATACTGTTCAATGTTTTCATACGAATCAAAAGAGAATTCGTAAATGCCTTCGTCAAGGGCTTCCAACGTTTCTACTACGTAATCCTCATCATCAATTAAGCCATGATACCGAGCCAAGAATTCATCCATTAAGTCGTATGCGTCCATATAGGATTTCGCATTGACCATAATGGAGTAGGTATACTGTGGCTTTTTAATGACCGAAGCCGTTTCGCACGTTGGTTTTCTTGACTTCAATTTCCACCAACCATCATCCGTATATTCATAATCATAATCTGTGGCATTTGTCGTATACGGATAAGTAGGTTTAGAGTAATGATAAACATACTTGATATACTTGTACGAATCATTACTTGCGAAGAAACCATCGTCTTTATCTTCTACCCACGACCCGAAACGCCCAACCATAAAGTCTGGAAGGAAGAGAAGAACACGACTTGTCATGTCAGACAGTAGATTTATAACACCTTGATTATAGATAGCCCCATTAGAAACCAGTGGGAATATCACATATCGGTTATAATTCATCGTGTCTGAATACTCTGCTTTCATTCCCTCTTTCGGAGTGTAAGAAGTAAAGACACCGTTGTGCATCATAGCACCCCACTCGGGGTCTCCCTTTTCGTTACCCATGTCCTCTATCTTTTCAACGATAGGAAACGGGTGACAGGTCTTAGTAGAGATTTTCCCCGAAGTCGCTATCCTACAATGAATAGCCCTTGGCGTTTCTGTACCTAACCCTTTAAAGAAATTCACTAATTTGTCGGCATCCGTAAAACCTTTTCGATAGTGTACGCCACCCTCAGTGTCGTACCACATGATACCTGCCCCATCTGGGTTGTTTTCAAATGCGGTACGAATTTTTTCCTCCTTAATGGATTTCTTCGCAGGGCAATACATGATGATACACATGATTACCAACCTCCTTTTGTCATAACTCACATTTGTTTTTGGGTATTGGTACCCACATAAAGAGACAACCGAAGTTGTCCCTTTAAATTGACATCAATAACCAGTCCTGCCACCCTCAATAATCCCACGTGATTTGAGGTAATCAAGGAATTCTGTATAACCCTCATTCTCTGCGGCGTTAACAAAATTCTGTAACCGCAACTTAACGATTTGTTCATAGCCAGTATGCTTAACAAATTTCGCCCACATGGTTACAAATTGAAGTGTGGCAACGAACGTTTTGTAATTCAACGTTCCTCTAAAGATTCTTACTTCAATGGTATTAGACGGCTCGAAGTTAAGAGCCATGTGCCGTCCGTATGTCTGTTTCTTATTGGCTACCCACACCTTATCGGGAGGATAAGGAATGTGTCCCAATGTATCGGACGACCCGTCCTCATATCGTTCGTACCCATTTATGATGCAATACTCATAGTAAAATCTCCTTGAGAACAACTTAATCCACTCAAGATTATTCCTAAACGATATAAAGAATTTGGCTTCTACTTCTTCTTTGTCTTGATTCTCAAAATACTTGCGGTCAATATGAACATGAAGTCCACAGTGACCACCATCGTGAGAAACGTACCCCAATTCCCTTGCTTTCTTCATACCTGCTTCCCAATTAATGGAATTAAGATGATGAGTAAGATTAGCAGGGCAGGACACTAATTCAAACCCATGATGTAAGGACGAATCGTGACAGGCTACAACACGATTCTTACCAATAGCGGTACGGATTTCCGTCGCATTAGAATCGCTTTCGCCTGCACCCTCAATTTCTAATTCAACCCCCAACATGGGTTTATTAGTGCGTTCTTCGATTCCTAAGAATTGCATTCCATAACCGGGGTCTTGCCTGTAATGGTATGGGTGAACACAATCTCCGTTCATATTCCGATTACAACGTTGGCATACAATACCATTGTCAGTATTTTCGACTTCTGAACGGAGGATTAAGTCTCCGCAATGGTCACACATTAGATAATCGCCAACTCCGTCTATAGAGAAGTCTCCATCCGCAGTGCATTCATTACAGAGGAACTGTCTGTCACGTTCATTACCCACGTTTACTATCCAATAACGCCCATCTTCTCGCCTTACAAGACGACCACAATGCTCACACTGAGCAAGGTTTTCTTGCATACACTCATTACACACATCACCGAATTCATCAGTGTGGTGCATAAAAGCGGGATGTTCTTTCCTACCACATATAGGACAAGTTACCCATTTTTCTGCTTCTGCCTTAGAATACAGACGCCCATTGCAAACGTACAACTTTCTCACAATGGCGTCGTGGTCTCCCATCTCAGATGCAGACAATGGTTCCCTTAAATCACTTAGAGTAATAGGTTGGTGAGTAATAACGCAATTGACAGTACCAAACGAATTACGAAGAACACCATCGACAAATCTTAACATGTCATAACACTTCCTCTCTTTAACTAACACATTTTAGATTTCCCACTCATAGAGTAGGGGAGAATACATAATCCTCCATAAGAAAACCGCCCCTTACAGGGCGGTATTCTGAGCAAGATTATCTAATTCTGTAAATACTATCTTCTGAATACGGAGAAAACTCATAGATTTGGATATATCCATTTGAAACCATTTCACGCAATTCCTCTGTAGAGTATGGGATATGAATAATTTCTCTCAAAAACCATTGAATATGTCGTTTGGTTGTAGAAGAATAATCCCAGTCTCTACCCAGTGATAATGTCATGCCGTCATAAGTAAATTTCGCCACCCATGAATTGTATGACTTCAAATAAATATCACCGCTTGTCGTGTCTTTAAAAACACGATAATTTTTGGTATAATGAGTTGTACTCAATTCCTTTATCATAATCATACCTCCTCTTGACTAACACATTTTGTAGGTTTACCTACTATAAAGGCACAATATCTTGTACCCTTATAGTAAGGGCAGGGGAGACCCTGCCTTACTTAGACGCTTAAATCTCTCCGACTTCCTTTTCAAACTCTACCTCTTCATTCCAGTCAGAAATAACTTTCTCTTTTCTGGAAATATCGCCTATAACACGATTTAAACCTTGTTGCGTGTTATATCCGTATTCACCCAATAGCAGGGCGGCATACTTTTTTAGAATATCGTTCTCTTCTTTTAAAGCGATATTTTCACGCCTTAGAGAAACCACCTCATCTACTAATCCATCGACTTTCTTCTTAATGAATTCAGTCGTTTTAAGATTATCCTGCAATTCATCGGCTAATCTTTTTATAATGGAATTAAAGTCAGCGTTTTTCATAATAATCCCTCCAACACATTTTTAGACCCTGTTTCCAGTGTCTAATAAGACGCCCCACTTGTCCACAGTGAGACGCCCTATAGAGACTGGCAAATACATAACTTAATCTTTAACTATTGTTCCCTCATCTTCCCAATAATCCATGATTCCCTCCTTATGAGATAAGAACGTACATTACCAGTAAGAAGTATAAGAGATAGTGCATTTGATGTTCACCCCCTTAGAAGCAATTTGTAGTCATAAACCCCTTAGAATGTTTTCTGTAACACTCTATAGGACGCCCCACACGTGAGACGCCCTAACAATGCTACCCTTGCACGACCCTCAGAACAGTACCCTTGACACACGCCTTTTCTAAGGCTTTTTTTGCACTCTTTGCCGTTACTAAGACAGTCTGCCTTTCATAGCGATATACCCTTGTCATGGTACTATTCCAGATACCCACTTGCACGATTATCCTATAACGCTTATCCTTAGATTTCTTTGCCATGGTTAAATCCCTCCAAGCACTCTCAAGAAGTGATACCCGAATGTAATCAGAATTGCCCCGAAGAGGATGCCCCCCACGATTAAGGGAAGCCCTGCCCACATCAGATACCATGCGTATAAGATTAAATTCCGCACCTGTTTTAACTTAGTCATATATAACGCCCTCCACACATTTTTTTCTGAGCGTACCGCTCAGAGAACGCCCTACCATGGGCGTTCCCTTAGAGTTACCCTCGGTTTGCCATAAACACTCTGAAAGACCGATTAATAGCCTTGTGTGCTTCCCCTAATGTAGGGAAGTGGCGTTTTGCCTTAGACAATACCGTCACTACGGTAAAGCCCTCACTTTCATTGCCCCTCAGAGCATATTCGAAGCCTGTCCCCATGAATGTTACTGGATTAAACCTGTTAGTCATAATAATCGCTCCTTTTTACACATTTTTGTAGTTATGCCATCTATACCACTTGACAGGTATAATCGACCCCATAGCATGATAAGCCCCGTCCATCCTACCTCTTATCCGTTGTCACTGGCAACGGCACGACTTATCCCGTCCTACCTACCTCTCTTCTATAGGTTTGACCTTTCTATCGTGCTTTTAACACTGCATAGACCGGGATTATACCCATCAAGTGATACAGAGCCATAACCTTTTGACAGTGAGACTGTCATTAGAAGATACCCCTTTCGGGGTATCCTCTCAGACATCCTCCCCCCTTATTTAGCCTGCTTCTGCATAGCCGCCATTAATTCTGCCATCTGCTTCTGCATAGCCGCCATCTGTTCTTTCAAGAGGTTGTTCTGTGCTTCCAATTCACTCTTAGTCACCCTCTTAACAGACGCCTTTTTCTCTTTCTTTTCTGCCAGTACATAAGTACCATCTGCCACGCCATCCCTCAAAATGGCTTTCGCCTTGTCGACTGCTTTCAGAAGTAACGCCTTGTCATAAGTGCCACCGCCAGCGACTTCAAACAGCCAGCCCCCGACATTGGTCTTAACACGGTCACCGAATTCGTCTCTTACGTATTCGCCCTTTTCGTCGTACTTATACTGTGCAATGAAAGAGGTGTAGTACGCTTTCACGCCGATAGCCTTCGCCGCTTCACGAACGGCGTTCGCATAAGCCTTGAAACCATGGCTGTCTTCGGTCTTAATGGACTTGTCTTCCTTTTTAAACCGAACACTCAGTACCATTGCCAACGCCTTATGCCCGTTATCGGACCGAACGTATTCAGATACCTTGTCGATAAATTTTGCTACGGTTTCAATGTTGGTTTTTGCAGAATTGTTAGTATTAGTCATGATAGACTCCTTCTGGGCATAGCCCATGATAGGCACGACGACCTATCTTCACATTTAATTTTTTGTGGCATTATCACCACTTCTAACACAAGCCTTGTGCCTTGTGCTTGAAGTAGTGCAGGGACTTGCGTCCCTGTACCACGACTTTCATGTGTTAGAAAGAGTTATGACTTTCTGCTTGCTACAAGCGTTACCGCTTGTATCGGTACGAACGGACTTTTGACTTTTGAAGCGTCCGCCCGCTTCTCCTTCCTGCCTCTTAGACCCGCTTCTCAGGGGTTTCCGCTTCCTATCGGATGCCTCATTGCATCTATATCAGTGCTCAGCATTTTGAAGTCGGCTTGTCGTTTGCCAACGTTCGGAAGTGGGCTTCCCTGCCGGGTCGTGCCATATAATGCGGACTGGTCATGTCTCACGACTGTCCAGTATCCTCTTGTCAAAGTCCTGCAAGTCATGACCGCTTGAGAGGCGGCTTCCCTTGCTCAATTACATTGTACCACATTTCTCGTGGTCTGTCAACCTCGGTGGCTGACTGCCCCGCAAGCCATCCCCGACTTGCAAGACCATTATACCACATATTTCGTGGCTTGTCAAATCCCAGTCGTGGTGCGGCTTTGCGTGGGGTCAGGCGTCGCAAACGTAGGCGTGGTGCGGGCTTTGGCAAAATTGCACGTTTTGGGCTTTTTTTATTTATTAAATGAAAGAAAATTTTCGTTTTTAGAGGTGATAAAATGCGTAAAAGCAAGGCACTGTCTGATGTTTAGCAGGCTTTCATAAAAGAATATAGAAAAACAGGCGGAGACTTGGCAAAAGTGTAGCAAACACTGTCATTATCGCAAAAGCAAACGGAACGTTATTTGGCAGATGATAGAATTAAAGAACAGTTAGGTAAATCATTATACTTGGCAAGGCAAAAAATAGAACAGGCAACCCCAGTATTGGTCGACATGGCGTTGAATATGATAATGGACGAAAATGTGGGACATGGTATAAAAGCAACACTGATAAATTCATTATTAGACCGGGCAGGTATAACCACGCCAAAAACAGCGATACAAGTAAACATCAATACGGAAATAAGTGACAGGGCAAGGCAAATATTAGCACAGACAGTTGAAATACCGCAGAATCTTCCTATAAATACTACCGCCCAGAACGCCCAGACCAGAGACAATTTAACATAATACAGATTATAAGACAGTGAAGTGACAAGTTTTGTTTGAATAATATAAATGAAAGATTTAATTTTCAAATTTTCTGTTGAAATTTATTTCATTTTAAAAAATATTCATGTGTTCATTTGAATAAATGTTCATGTGTATCTGAGAGCGGAAATAGAGGTGGGTAGATTATATATTAAGAGAACTTATACAATAAAAATCTCCACAAAAATTTCTCACAAAAAAATCCATACCGACCAAACCCACATACTACATATAGTATTAGTAACAGCAACCAACACCACAACATATAGAGTAAGGGACTCCTAAAGAATCACTTACCACCCACAAAATATATGCACAAAAAAATATAAGACCACAAGATATAGTGGTACAAAACAACAAATAACACAACACCACAACATATAGTAAAAAGTGCCAAAAAACGACCAAAAAAACTACATATTGTGGTTTTTGCACGTTTTTATTTTTTTTTCTGCTATATAGTGAGGGGAGCGGAAATGCGACCCGAACTATAAGATAACCCCCTTGATAGGGGGTGCGAGTGAGAACGAGCGGGGGTAGACCTTGAACTCCTCCCCTACGGGTCGGAGTTACGACCCAAGGGTCGTATTAAAGAGGGAATACCACGGAACGAAGTGAAGTGGTATCGAAGGCGAGGTTGTTGAATCCTGCAGGATGAAACAACCGAGCCTGAGATATAAGTAAAGGGAGTAAAAAGACACTTGAACCTCTCCGCTACGCTACGAGGTTACGCCCCAAAGGGGCGTATTAATACACAAAAAAACAAAACACCTCTCCGTGGTGAAAGCGTGGACTTGTCCACGTTGTAAATTTGACACGGAAAACAGGATGTGGTACAATAATAGTGAAGAAAGAGTGGCTCATAGTATCACCTCCTTATGTATGGGTTTTTGCGGTTTGTCCCGAAATAAACCGCTAAATTTGTTTATGACTTGACCTCTTTTAGAGGCAGGTACATATATATCGTAGGGCAGTGTCCAATCGTGCGGGTCGGAACTTGTCCGATAAGAGAGAGTTAATGGGGTGCTACTCTATAAAATTGCACTCCCCAGAAAATTAAAGACCACCATTTCGGTGGTCTTTTTTATTTGCGTGAGCAAATAATACGGAGGGATTGTGGAAGAGAAAAAAATAGACGCAAAGTAGACAAAGGAGAAGCCCCGAACAAAACGTAAATTAAAAACGTGGGGAGATAAAGGATTTACTGGCAAGGTTCAATTTGGTTGTTATGAATATAAAATAAAATTTGTGCCAGAAATAGACATCCTTAAATTCGCAGAAGCACCTGCCTCTATATAGAAGATGTATGGAGTTGTATCGTGTGACGATTAGGTAATACTTATCGGGTCTGATTTATCAGAACAGACACAGAAACTTTCCTTACTCCATGAATTAACCCACATGATATTTTTAAATAATAACGTGGGACTTAGTGAAGAGAAATTCAATATTACGAGTGAGGAATTAGTTGACAACGTGGCGGCACGATATATGGAATTAATGCGAAGAAACCCCGACTTAATGAGGTGGTTATTACGTTAAACGAAGAACATGAGATTATCGCCCAACAAGAGGCTAAAGCCTTATAGATGGCATACAATTCCATTGTAGACTTTCGTAAGATATTCCTTCCGTCTCCAGATGATTGCGAACCCGCCCCGTTTCATTACGAGTGGTCTGATATTCTTTTACACGGAAAAAAGCATTTTGCACAAGAGGCGTTTCGTGAATCCGGCAAATCGGTAATAGTAATACGCTCCCATTCTTTATATAGACTTGTTTTCCCATCTAAAGAATACAATTTCATCGTAATCATCATGGCGAACCAGACGCTTGCATCTGCCCGTCTCAAAGACTTGGCAGAGGATTATCTGGCAGACCCTAAATTATGTTCTAATCTTGTGGAAGTCAAAAAGAATAATGATAAGACCTTTGAGGTCGTTGTTAAAGACATTTATGGTTATCCCATAAATGTACGCATAGATGCGTATGGTAAAGGTTCATCTGTCCGTGGTCTGTTACACGGTGAAACAAGACCGAAATTAATTATCATTGATGACCCGCAGGACTTGGAAGATATGTCTTCTGAGACAGTGTTGGAGAAAGATTATAATTGGTTCTTATCTGATATAGCCTTCTTGGGGAAAAAATGCCGCATCTTTATGATTGGCAACAACTTGGGCGAGGCGTGTCTGATAGAACGTGTTATAAATAATAAAGAATATCTTGGTTTTTAGGCAGAACGCATTCCCATATTAAAAGATGGGGAACCCACATGGGCGGGAAAATACACTAAAGAATTCATTGATTCCGAACGAGAGACTTATGAAAAATTAGGCAAAATAGACATTTGGTATCGTGAACGTATGTGTGAAGCGATTTCTCCCGATAGTCAGATATTCAAGACGGAATACTTTAAAGAATTCAGATGGAAGGATTTACGTATTCCCGAATTAAATATATTTATGACCGTGGACTTGGCGATTAGTCAAAAGGCTACGGCAGATTTCACTTCTATCATGGTCGTAGGGGTGAATAAGGATAATCATTGGTTCATCCTTGATTGTTCTTATGGTCGGTTTGACCCGACAAAAACTATAGACGAGATTTTCCGTATGGTTGGCAAATGGTCTCCGTAGAAGGTTGGCGTAGAAAAAGTCGCATATCAAGCGGCACTAAGCCATTTCTTAGAGAAGGAGATGCCACGTAGAAACATGTTCTTCACTATTACGCAATTAAAGGCGTAGAGGAAGAAAGAAGAACGTATTTCTGCATTACAACCACGTTTCTCTTCTGGTTCTGTGTGGATTCCCGAAAATGCGGGAGACTGGTGGACAGAATTAAAGGGCGAAATGTTGGCGTTCCCTCATGGGGTACATGATGATTTATTGGATTCTCTCGCCTATATTGAATAGATTTGTGTTACTCCTATAAAGAGAAACGCAAGATTTAGAAATAACATTTATGCGGGAGCATTATAAGGAGGTGGATAAATGCCCGAAGAAATGATTCCGGGAGTTCTCCCCGAAGACCCGTTGGTGTAGTAGGACACAGTATTTCCAGACCCTCCTGCACCGCAAGAAGGCTATGTAAATACCGAAACTTCAATGGCAGATGGTGTCATCGTAGAAAGCCCGGAAGAGACTCAAGAGACGATTCAAGAATATGGTATCTCCGAAGAGAAATTGGAGGAGATACGTGAAAACGTTAAAAGAGAAATCGACAGAGCAGACCATTACTACGAAGAAGAAATCGAGCCAGAAGTTATTCGTAGACACAAGGTTTATGAAAGCGATGCAAAATACTATAAAGACAAATTCCCTAACTTAACAAATATTTCTGACGTAACCGCAAGCGACTTCCACGATACAGTGGAATGGGCAATACCTTCACTCATTAAAGTATTTTTTGGCAACGAAGATATTTGTAAATTATAGGGCGTTAATAGTGAACAGGATGAAAAAGCCGCCGCCGCACATTCTGAATTGATTAAATACCAATTGGAACGTTGCAACGATGGTTTTCTTATTTTCTACGACTGGATTAAGAATTCTCTCGTAGACAATTTGGGTATAGTAAAGTGTTATTGGGAAAGGGAATCGACCATCGAATCAAAACAGTTGGTTATGAGTCACGAAGAATTAATGAATTTACAAACCAACCCACGTATTAACGTATTGTCTGTAGAATAGGTCGCCCCAGAAATTCTTAACGTAGAATATGAAGAGACTACAAATATTACTAAAAATCAACCGAAATTAGAGGTAATTCCTCCGTCTGAATTTAGATTTAGTCCAGAGGCGAAATCTCTTGAGAACGTTGATTTCGTAGCACATAGAAAAATCGTTAATCTCGATTATCTACGTAGAAGAGAACGTGAAGGGGTGTTCCAAAATATTGATGGCGTATTAGAGGACGAAGGTACCGATGGTTCTGTACAACGTACAGATTATGAAACGGACTTGAATCCTCGTGCATACGATAAGATTAATGACCGTGGCAAAGAGGACGCAAAGAAAGAATTCCTTCTATATGAATGCTACGTTAAAACAGATATTGATAACGATGGCATTTTGGAAGATATGATTATTACGATGGTCGGCAATACCATTGTTCGTTTGGAGGAAAATACAATGGGTCGCCATCCGTTCTTTGTAATTAGTCCTATCCGTGACACGTTGAGATTATTCCCCCGCCGTGGTATCGCAGACTTAGTTGGCGAGTTACAAGATTTGAACACGGCGTTCTTGAAATAGATTATTTACAATATTGCCGTAAACAACAATAAATAGGCGTTTATCAATATTGATACATTGATTGACCCGAATGAATTTATTGATGGTAAAAAAGCAGTACGTGTAAGCGGTAATCCCAGAGAAGCGGTTATGTGGACTCCTATTGAACAATTACAACCGCAAGTATTCCAATTCCTTGAGTATATGAATACTATGAAAGAAAATCGTACTGGTATTACACGTTATAATCAAGGCATGGACGCAAATAGTCTGAATAAAACGGCTACTGGTATTACTCAAATTATGAACGCATCTAATCAGAGATTGGAATTAATTGCCCGTATCTTTGCAGAGACAGGTATTAAACAATTATTCCGTCATATGATTAAGATGAATCAAATGTATATTACGGAAGAAACATTTATCCGTATTACTGATAAACCGAAACCTATCTATCCCGAAGATTTAGAAGGGACTATTGACATCGTAGTAAATGTTGGTGTTGTTGCAGGAAGTAAACAACAACAGGCACAGGCGATGCAATTACTGTTAGGTATGTATCCGCAATTACTGCAAGTTGGTCTTGCGGCTCCAGAACATATTTCTTATGCGTTTGGTAGACTTGTTGAAGCGTTAGGATATAAGAACGTTTCTGATTTCATCTATCCGCCCGATATTATCAAACAAGCGGAAATGATGGGCGTACCTCCTCAGATGTTGATGATGATGAAGTATGCACAAGAGACTGGACAGGCTCCGCCCGCATTACAACAAGGAATGCAACAAGTAATGAATAATAATATGCAACAGGCGGCATAGAATGCGGGGATTTACGATAGACAGGCGGCTCAAGAACAAGCCCAATAGGGGCAACAGTAGAAGCCGCAAGGTAAACAGCCTATGAATCCAGACCCCGGTGCCCCAGAGAACGCAGGATTAAGTACACAACAATTTATTTAGAGGATGGCTCCTCAGCCTAATGCGTCTAATGCAGATAGGCGGGATGGACAATTCTGATGAGAAAATTAAAGACGGCACAAGAATTGATTGAAGAAGGCTATAACGCAGAAGGGGCTATAGTCTTTCTTCACGATTTCTTTGAAACAGAAAAGGAAAAGCAATTACACTTGTTACTGACTTGCCCTACTGATGAAATGAGAGAAAGAAGGGCAGTCTTGAAATATATTAAGGGGTTAGAATCCCTATTGATTGCAAAAGTCCAAGTAGGCATTGAAAAAGCAACCGAACAATTCCGTGGCGAAACTCGGTAGGAGGATTAATGGACGAAGAATTAAAAGACCAAGTTGATACTCAAGAAGAACAAGTGGAACAACCCGAAGTCGGGACTCCGCAAGAACAGGAAAGGGAAGACCCCGAACCAGAGTTCTATCTTGATGATAAAGGCGAGTTACAGTGGAATACAGACGAATTCGATGACAAGGAAGAAAAGGAATCCGAACCAGAACCCGAACAGGAAAAGGAAGAGGAACAACCCGATGATTCTAAGGAAGAAGAAGAGTCAGATACTACAGATAACGAACCCACATATAAGGTTAAAGTAGACGGTGAAGAGATTGAAGTAACGCAGGAAGAATTACTGCGTGGCTACATGAGACAAAAGGATTATACTCAGAAAACGCAAGCGTTGGCAGAACAACGGCGTCAATTCGAACAGTATAAACCGCAACCTCAGTATCAACCAAAACCCGAACCGCAACAACAGACACAAAATAAAGGTGAAGATTTAAATGCGGTAGCAAAACAGATTGCCGCACGTAATCTTGGACTTGATAGTCCCGAAGATTTGTCTGAATTAGACTTTGACCATATTAATGCCGTTGTAGAAGCAAAACAAGCGTTGTTAAATCAACGTAACTATATGATGGCAAGACAACAGAATATTGAAAATCTTGAAATGCAGTTACGTAGCGAAGAACCGAAATATGATGAAATCATGGCGAATATCAATGAGGCTATGCAGAATATTCCTGTTTCTCAATTTAATCGCCTTAAACAAGCATATAATGAGGGAAATCCGGAACCCTTAAGGGAATTCTTCAAAACGATGCAGAAAGATTATTACTCTAAAGTAATTAAGAAGGTTGAATAGAAAAAGAAACCTTCTGTTCCTATCGTAGAACACTCTGGTAATACCCCTGTTACACAGAGTAAGAAACAGAATCGAATCGACTTTAAACAATTTGGTCATATGACCACAGAACAAAAAGCGAAGGTTCTATTAGAAAGGGGATTTTTAGATTAAATTATTTTTTTGAGGTGAATTCTTTTGGCAACATATACATACTCTGCGGTTGGCAACCGTGAAGATTTGATGGATATTATTACTAATATCTCCCCCGATGAAACTCCGTTAATGAATAAATTTGGTCGCTCTAAAGTGACTGGTATGGTACATTCTTGGCTGACTGATTCTCTTGGTAAGCCGGGCCCGAATGCACAGTTAGAAAATCAACCGTTTAGTTCTACACCTTCTACTCCTCGTAAGAAGTTGTCTAACAATATTCAGATTTTCATGCGTGACTGCATGGTATCCGATTCTCAAGAAGCGGTTCTGAAAGCGGGCGTTAAGTCTGAAATGGCTTATCAATTAGCAAAGACCTTAAAGTTAATTGCTCTGGACGTTGAATATGCTATTCTGAGAAATAACGATTTCGCAGCGGGTACTGGTAACGTTGGTAGCGTTGCTGGCGTTGCGGGTAACGCAACTACTCAAGGTAAAATGGGTGGTATCCCTGCATTTAATACTGTAAACGTTGTTACTGGCGGTGCAGATGTTACCGAAGAAAACTTAAACGACGCTATTCAAAAAGCATGGAAGTGGGGTGGCACTCCCGATATTTGTGTTGTATCTGGTGCAAATAAGAGAGTAATTTCTGGTTTCACTGGTAACGCACAGAGAGAACGTAGTGCAGATTCCACTAAGATTAAACAGATTGTAGATGTTTACGAAAGCGATTTCGGTCTGGTAAATATGATGTTACATCGTATGCAGTTAAATGGTCGTATCGACCTGTTACAGTCTGAATATTGGAAGTTGGCTTATCTGATTCCGTTTAAGACTTATGAACGCCCGAAAGACTCTCTGATGAATGGTAAGGTTGTTACTGGTCAATTGACTCTGGAATGCCGTTCTTAGGAGGCAAACTCTGCAATTACTCTGACCAAAGCAGAAGAGGAAGAACAGCCTTAATCTTTGGAGGCATAATTGAAAGATAGTTTTTTACAAGCACAACACCTTGATGTGAGCGACGATAGAAATATCGTCCTCACTAATACGGTGAATACAGATGAACTCGAAAAGGCAAATTATGAAGAACGAAAGGAACAACAGACGGGCAAGTCTTTTAGACACGTTTGTTCTATTCCTGCGTTTGAATTTCAAAGAGACCCCTTATTGAAACAATATTTATTCTATTGTGAGGCACATGAGGGTGAAGCCGCACGTAGAGTTCTTAGAACGTTTTTAGCATTGAATCCGTAGTATAAGACTATGGACGAGAAATTTTAATGGGGGAGACTTCGGTCTCCCCTTATTTTTATATACGGAGGTACTTATGGGTTATTGGCAGGAAATATTTAAAGACCTCCCTATACCAAATGAAATCGGAAATATAAACTTGTTTAATCGCCCAGTTGTAAAGAACAACGATGGGTCTATATCTACTGTCCGTTCTATGTCTTTTAACGATGGGAATAGGGAAATTCTTATTCCTACAGTTTCAAACGATGGAAAGATTATGACAGATAGACAGGCAATTCAAAATTATTACAATACTGGACAACACCTTGGCAAGTTTAGTAATCCAAACAGGGCAACTAATTACGCATAGATACTACATGCTATGCAAGGCATATTATACGGAGGTAACAGATGAACGGTAGAGAAATCGTTACTATGTGTTCTGCTATTATCAAACGGCAGGACTTAAACGAAGACCTCCTGTTATAGTTTATAAATCAGCAACGAAGATATATTTTAAGGGCGACATATTTATATAGAATCCAAAAATGGGTTACTGATTTAGAACCAGAAGACGGTTTTGTTAGAACGAAAGGACTCAAATAGGCAAGGTTCGTAGAATGGAATCCAGAGCCAGAGGATAACGTAGCGATAGATTTCAATACAGAACCGTATAAATATAACGGAGTCAACACTAAAAGAAGAAAAAAATTATTCCCCTTGAATACAATTCAAGAGGCATTCGAAATATATGACAATGTAGACGCTATTGGCGAACCTATGTACTATATAGTAATGCAAGGCGGTCTAAAGATTATCCCCGCTCCTCCGATTGGTGTTATTAACATTTTTGGTGAATGGTATCCCGAAGATTATTATAATAGAGAGAACGAAACAAATTTAGAAGAAGAGGACGGGTTATCAAAAGAGATTGCCGATATTATTGTATATGCGTCTTGTGCAGAGTATTTTGATTTTCTCATGGAACCCGAAAAGGCACAAATGTGGAGACAAAAAGCAGAAGCGTTACTGTCTGGGTATTTAACGGAAATCAAGAGACAGATGACAGATGATAGACCATTATTCGCAAGAGACCCATTTGGAAATCTCCAAATTGGACATGGTTGGAGAAAGAATATTGGTTTTACTTACGATATAGACGAATTGACTGGTGGTACATAGACGGACGAATATACAGATATTGGGGGTGAGTAACGGGTGTCAATTAGATATACATTAAGAAAAGTAAGAGAGGCAGACTTGCTCCCAGAATTAAATGGTGAAGCAGAGCCGAATTACGAAAATTTAAAACGTAACGAAATGTGTATTACTGAGACTGGCAAGGTTTTTGTCCGTCTTAATGATGATACTATTCGTGAATTTACAGAGGCGGCGGCAGAATACGCAAGACAAATTCTTGGCGAAGTAATTTCTTTAAGAGACCAAGTTAGCGATATTATTAGTTCTGCTTCTTCTATTTCTGATGAGGCGGTAGAAAGGATTCTTGATGCAACGTCAGAAGTAGCAAGAATGCAGGGAGAGATGAACGAACAAGAACAAAGAATAAATGCGATAAATACATAGATTAATTAGGCACAATAGTCGGCAGAGTCTTCTGCAACACAAGCGGCACAATCTCAATAGATTGCAAGCGATTCCGCAGAATTAGCAAAGAAATGGGCAAATTACATGGATGGGACTGTAGATGGAGAAGAATATTCTTCTAAATATTACGCTACATCTATTACTGGTGACAAAGATTATGTTGACCAGAAAGCAACGGAAGTTGGTGAATATGCGGCTTCTGCACAATAGGCGGCAGATACGGCACAAGCCGTAACAGACTTGTATAATATCACAGAACCAGACATAGATACTATTGTTGATGGAGGTGAATAAGATTGGAAGTATTAACAAAAGATGGTCTTACATACTATCATAATAAAATCAAAAACGCCTTCGTAAAACAATCTGATTTAGATACTGCAATTGCGAATAAATTAGATACGATTGATTGGGTTACTGAAATTGGTGACGCATACGTAACACCAGAACAAGTCGAAGATATTATTTCACAAGCAGATTTGGATGGATATATGCCTAAGACTGGAGGAACTTTCACTGGTACTGTCAATGGCGTAACACCTACTTCGGGAGATAATTCTACAAAATTGGCAACGACTGCTTACGTACAGGGTGCGTTAAGTGGTATTTCTTTAAGTGGTTATATGCCTAAGAGTGGCGGCACATTTACTGGCAATGTAAGCGGTGTAACTCCTACTGCCGGAGACAATTCTACAAAGTTTGCGACTACCGCTTATGTATAGGGAGAATTAGGTTCGTATACAGTATTTGATGCCGACGGTAAACTTGTCTTTCCAGACGGCACGAAGGTTTGGATTGAATTGCCAACGTGAGGTGACATATGAGTAAATCATCTTACGTATTAAAGATTTAGAAAGATAATACTATATATACTTGTGATTTGTATACTACATAGGAAGAAGCGAGGAGTACAATATATCCTACGTATAGGTTGTTTAAGGTTAATATAAACGGACAGACTTTATATGCTCCGTTTACAAAGACTCTTGATTCTGCAAGAGAAAGCACTCCATTGATTTGCCCCATCTTTGAAAATGACAACGACCTTACAAAGTATTGCTTGGCGTAGAAATCTTTCTTTAAGATTAACATAACCACTGCCGCAAACGAAACAATTACCGTTACCGCAGAAGGAACTTCTTGGAGTGACACTGATAGTCACTGGTTTCCTTACGGCACTACGTGGACGGCAAGTGTAGCAGGTGCTACTGGTTATAACGCAGGAGCGTTAAGCCCCGGTTCAAGCGGAACTCTTACTAACGCAAACGTAACAGTAACCGCAGGAGCGGCATCGTTAAAGACATACATATTAAAGGTCAATGGAACTTCCCATCAAACTATTACATTGAAATACAAAAACAGAAATGCCGCAAACACTGGTTATGAAGCAGAAGTTACTAAAACGATTACCACGACGGCAGAGTAGTATACCGTAAGACATGGGACAACGTGGACTGCTACTGTAGCAGGTGCTACTGGATGGAATGCAGGGACTATCACTTCAAGCGGCACTGTTACTGCGGCAACTACACTGACCGCTACTGCGGCAACGCATAAGACATATACTATAACCTTAACACAGAAAGCAAACGAAACAGTTACGATTCATTACAAAAATCACAACGGGACAAGTCTGGCAACAAGTTGGAGTACGAAGACAAGTTCCGTTACACTTGGTCATGGCAGTCAATATTATTGCACTATTGCGGCATCTACTGGATATACGGCAGGAACAATTACAAGTCCGGGTACGGCAAGTTCTCCGAATACTCTTACTGCGGCAAAAACAATTTCGTTTACTGCGGCTACTCTAAAAGACTGGACAGTAAAAATTCAAATTACTGACCTGATGGGGTTACAATACCCGTCTGATATTGCCGCCACTGTAAAATATAATCAGTCTGGGACGACCAAAACTTTAAATATAAAAGGAAGAACAACATATACTATCTATGTGCGGCATAACACAAAATTAACTTGGCATTATAATGGAAAATAGCACTGGAATGAGAACGCAGGTGAATATTATGTAAATGGGTCTTTCTATATTAATAATTCTTCTGGGACAAGATTATATAAACTTGGTTATGGTAAGTCTTGGACAGGGGCGGCGATTACCGCCAATACTACGTTTAAGTGTGATGATGATGGTTAATGATGATGTATTTCTTTTATGTATTATTAGAAATTATTTTCACCATCATCTGTTATCTAACGAATCCAATCGTTGTTTTGCTTGCAGACGAGTACGGAAATCTTCCGTACTGTCTGCGATATTGGCAAACATGGGATAATACATTAGACGTAGAATGGATGATAACGGAGAATAAAGTTCCGAAGATTTTTTAGTATGATTATGGGAAACATTATAAATATATTTACGAAGACCACGATAATAATATCCCCGGTCACGTAATTATGTTGAATCCTAATTTTACATTAATTGAAAGATTTAAACGATACTTCTGCCGTCTTGCGTGGTTATATCGGAACACTGGGTACGGGTTCTCTTATGAGGTCACTGGTGTAGAAATAAATGGGGCAGACATTGTTAAATATAAAGACATTAAGATAAGTCCGTATCGTTATCAAATCTATTATACCGATGATGCGTTTATGATACGGTATGAGAATCCGTGGTGTGAAAAATTTAAATGGCGAATATTCTTAGGTTGGAAAATGTAGGACGTTAAATCAACGGAAACAAGGCGTTGTATGTTGGCGTTATACATAAGTCCGTTTTGGTCAAAAGAGGGATGAAAATGAAATAGGGAGGCATCGTCCTCCCCTGCATTTTTATGGAGGAATTTACGTGGCAAAAGAATATACAAGAGACGCATCTGAATATGGTCAACAATTAATCGCAGATGCAATTAGAAGTTTAGGTAGTGGCGGCGGTTCAACGCCGTCATCTGAAAATATTTCCGACTTACTAAAAATACACATAGATGTCGAACAAACAGAACATTAGACGATTTAGTATGCTCCGCTTATGACTGGTTGTTCAATAAATGGTGTCCCAACGTATCTTGGGCCTATGACGGGTATGTTTGAAGATGGTCGTGATATGGAAATTTGTCTTTTGTTTTAGGTTTCAATTACACCAGACGAAGGGTATACTGCGGGAGAACTTGTCTTACCAGAAGGTATGACCGCCATGTCTTCTTCCGACCCAAACGATACCAGTGTTACTATTGGAGTCCTACTCGGTTCTTCTATTACTCTTTCTGCTACTCCTGCTACTCAAGCATGATAAGGTGGTGTAAATGGAATCTGTTTTAATACATGCCGTGAATGTAATCATTGGCATATTGATAGCGACCCTCTGGTAGAAATTTAAGAGGTCTCAAGAAGAACAAGACGCAATCAAATTAGGATTGCAAAGTCTTCTCCGTGGAGAGATTACAAAGGCATACTATTTATATAAAGACAAAGGGTGGATTCCATTATATGCACTGCAAAGCATAGAAGGCAATTACAAGAATTATGAGGCGTTAGGAGAGAACGGAGTAATAGACGGTCTTTGGAAAGAATTGATGGCGTTGCCACATACGAAGCCAGAGGATGATAAAAATGAGGAAAGTAATTAAGGAGATATTATTCTCTATTCTAAAAGATGACGATGGGACATATTCTGGTACGAAGGTTGTATCTGCGATATGTCTCTTCGTATTCCTTGTTGTTTCCGTATATCTTGCCTATAACGGAACGGAGTGGAAGAACTATGAATCGTTTTCTACTGCCACTGGTTTAGGTGGATTAGGATTACGTGGAGCAAACAAGTTTATGAATATAAAGAAATATGAGGGAGGTGAATAATTTTGGCAATAGATACAAAAAATAGAGTATTCCAAGTAAATAATGTAAGTTCGGAGTATCCTACTGGAAAAGAAAAAGTTTCAGATGTCGATATGTTTATTCGGGATGATAGGGATTGGGTAATCAAATGCTTATCGGATATATCGGGTTATCCTACAAGTCCAAATTTAATTATCCCAAGATGGAGTACCGCAAATCGCCCGACACATAAAAAAGAAGGTTTTATGGGATTTAATACGGACACAAAAAAGTTCGATTATTGTACTGGCAGTGGTTGGGTTTCTTTAGAATATGCGGCAGAAACGGCAGGAACTTGCACTGGCAATTCCGCTACTGCAACTAAGGCAACAAACGACGTTGACGGAAACCCAATTAAAACTACATACGTAAAAGAGAGTAGCGTTCAAATCCCTACCGGGGAAACAACACATAGGGGAAAGATTGCAAAATTCACTAATACTGGACATATTCAATTCCCTAATGGAGCAGAGTTATGGGTGGTATAAAATGACAAAAACTAAACACAGTATAAAAATAAAAGGAACAGATGGAATATAGTATACCGTACCACTTTTTACATCTTTATCCGATATGAAGCGGAACCCAGACGGAGAAAAGGGTCACGAAATTATGGTAGATGGAGAGACTCTTTATTTCCCAATCGGCAAAGTCGATGATGTGGAGAGGACTCCGGGCAGGATAACTCTTCATAAAGACGGAAAAACATACGCAATTTTAAAGACTGGTACGCCATCCTACACACAAAGACTAATGACAGTTCCAAGTGGTCAAGCAAGCGGCTCAAATGTTTCGGAGACTTTTACTGTTCCTGCGGGTGTTACAAGGGTAAGAATTGCAATGTGTGCCGCAGGATATAAACGGTCAAGTTACACATATGATGATGGAGAGCATGATTAGATTGCTTACAAGTACATTAATGGGGAGACCACGACAATAAAGAGTTCTGACGGAAAAATAAATATCGACGTAAAAACCGTCGGTGGAAGACAAACCTTTCAATACGGATGCAAGGCATCGTTCTCTTTAGAAAAGAGAAGTTCTGGTGCAACTTTGTCAAACTTCTATGGTTGTCCGTTATATGATTCCGTAAAAGGGGAGGGTCGTGGAAAAAATGCTTATGTATACCCGCCCAATAACTATTACTACACTGGTTATATTAATGTAACTCCCGGTCAGCAAATAACTTGTACCGTAGGAGGAAGGTGTGGATAGAGTAATAGTAGTTTTTGTGGATTTATTTTATACGCATATGGTGTTGGAATAGAAAATTGATTAAAATTATTCCTTGGGCAGACAGAAAATTAACGAAAAAGAATTTGGCAAAAATATGGAATCTCTTCCCAAATGAAGAAATTTGTATGATAGATATTCCGAAAGATTATAGTAAATTACAGTGGGCAAAAAACATTGCAAGATATTATATATTACGTGGAAAAGAATTTTCTATAGAAATAGACCCGATAAAATAGATGTTAGCGACAGAGCAATTTCTTAAATTAGGTTGTAAAAAGTTTTATTTTACATGGAGAGGAATGTATAAGAATCAATTTTATTCTGCGATGGAAACGATTTCGTATTCTATAAATATTATAGAAAGATTTCCAAACGTACAAATTTACATAATATATATTCCTCCTTATGAAATAGTTAATCCACCGCCAGAAGATGAATGGTTGAAAACATCTATAACATTTCTTACGTACTCTTTATCTAATTACAAGAATATAAATTGTATAATCAGAAAACCACATCCGTGGTTTGGTTTAAGAAGAAAAAGAGTGTTAAGCGAGATAGAACAAATCGGCATTAATTCTGGCGTTTCATATATTGAAGATAAATGTGGTTGTTTGACAATAACCCCAAATACAAATATTTATTGTTGTCCGTTTTGTGAAAGAAGAAAACGTAAGAAGTTGTTTGGCAATGCGGCATATGATAAATTTGTTTGTGGGACAATAGATAGAGGTATATTTAGAGAAGTTTAGTGTGATAAATGTGATTGTAGAGGGAGGTGAATTAAAATACAACAGTAGATATTTTTACCCGCAAGTAAGGGGTTGGTTAAATCAGCACCTTCATCTTTGATTCCAGACGGAGCGTTTTCCGATTGTTTAAACGTAAGATTTGGAGACGGTTACGTAGAAAAAGTAGAAGCGTTTGACTTTTTATAGCAATTTCCAAAAGTAAACGGAAGCAACAGTTCTATTATTAAAATAGACTTGTTTAAATAGTCTACTGGTAGTCCGTTAAATATGGTGCATACCTCTAATGGTTTGTACCATTAGAACGAACCTCCATTGGAGGGGTCTCCTGTTTTTACTAATTTATTTGATGAGACAGATTATGTATATTCTGGTGGGTTTATAGATACGAAGGTTGTTCCTAATAATAGCGTTACTTAGCATAATATAAGAGATATTTATTTAATTTGTTCATCTGGGAATTATGTTTATTATTGGGACGGAGTTAGCAAGAAGTGTAAAAAATTAGAAGGACTATTTGAGCCAGAAGAAAGGCAACCGGGAACAAAGTATGAAGAAGGAGACATTGTTCGACCCCATGACGATAATGGTTATATTTATCGTTGTCAAAGCGGAGGAACGTCTGGTTCTGGCGAACCAAGTTGGGAAAAGAATCTATCAAGGTCATTTTCTGATGGAACTGTGACTTGGATAGGCATAGGTTCTCTTAATGTTGAGGGAAGTTCTTCTGCCAACGTAAAAGCGAAGTGCGTGGAATACTATAAGGGGTTTACTTTTTTAGCGAATACAGTAGAAGGTGGAACGACATATAATTCAAGGTTACGTTGGTCTCAATTTTAGAATCCAAGATTATGGCATAAAAATGAAGATTAGTCTGGTATGGCAGGGTACGTTGATGTAGACGATGTTGACGGAGAGATTGTAGCAATCCGTAAATTGAATGACCTTCTTGTGGTATATAAAGAGAAAGGGATTGTTGCCGTAACATTCACTGGAGGAGATACTGTTTTTTCGAAAGAACTTATTACAACGAAAACGGGACTTGTCTCTCCAGATTCAATAGTAGAATTACCTCACTCTCATATATTTATCGGGGAAGACGATATTTATGAATTCGACGGCAGTTCTATAACTACGATAGGAGAACCAATAAAGCAATACTTTTTTAATACTGTAAATCCATCAAATAAGAATAAGATTATAGGATATTATGATGACGAAAAAAACGATGTTATGTTTATTTATGACAACTCTATTAGAATATCCGAACCCGGATTGACATAGTAGTAGATTGATTTAAAGTCAATAAAAGAGAATCGCAAATTGGCAATTACATTTAATGTTCCGACAAAAACATGGTCTAAAAGAGAGATGTACATTACCGCAATCGGGAAGTTTTGTCAAACACAAGATTTAGTCATTGACGATGTAAAGGTTGAGATAGATTCTATGGACAGAGAGATTGGGGCAAACTACGACTTAAAAGATAAGATAATAACAATTTGTGGAGACGAAGAAGGAAATGTATATAGATTATACGGACAAGAAGACTCAAGGTTTAATTATTACGGATATGTAACAACTAAAACTCACCACATGGAAGACCCCGGACACATAAAAAGGTTGTTGAGAATTTAGTTCCATATTGAAACAAGGGGAGACTGCAATCTTGTGGTGGATATAGGAACTGGGTGGAATTCAGAGACAACTATGAGTGAATGGGAGACACGAACGCTTAATTTAAGTAATCCTAAACCACCATTTGTAGATGTAGACTTGTCTGCCAGATATTTTCAAATAAGGTTTGGAACAAAGAACAATAACGAATATTTTAAAATTCTTGGGTATACGTTATATTATCAGACAAGGAGTGAGGAATAATGATTACTGAAACTCCTGCATTACAAAGGTAGATAAATCCAGAAGGCAGATTTGTTACCCTTTTAAAAAATGAATTTATAAAACATGCAAAAGAAATAAATAGATTACATAGAAGTGTAGAAGATATTGAGACTGGAGAAGTTGATTTAAAAAATTACTATACAAAAAGAGAAACGGAAGGAGAGATAAGTAAGGCGATAGATGATATTGTTTTTCCTCAAGATACTAACACAACGTATGAGTTGGTTAAATCGAATACCACTATCTCTCTTAACGGTTCTGATGGTTCATAGATGTCTGTCACAGATGTAGGGACACAAGACGATAAGATTCCTACAAACATGATAGACGCATTATTTTAATGGGAGGTTCGTATGGCAAAAGAATATTTGGATTATGATGGACTGTCCCATTTTAAAGATAAATTAGATTTAACATATGCAGAAAAAAGTCATACGCATAACGATTACGCACCGTCTGTAAATGGAGGTTATTTGCCGCTCTCTGGTGGCACAATGACTGGGACAATAACAACAAAGGGTTCTTTATACGATAGGATTTCTCAAAATACTACTGCGACAACCCCTACTGGCGGCGGCATTGACATGAACAACTCTGACATAACAAGGGCAAATGCAATTATATGGGCAGACCAAGCATCTGTAAAAGAAGGTCTCTTGTTCCCAAGTAGTAATTTCGTAACTTGGGATAATATATATGCAGATGGTGGCGGGAACATACACGCAGATTCGTATAATAAAACTACTGGTGCGACAACAGTTAGGTATATTCCAAAGGCGAGTGCGAATTCTAAAGGGAACGCAAATACCCCAGTGTATTTAGCAAATGGTTTTCTTGAACCATGTACAGACTTAAAAGCAAGATACGACATAAACGGAACAGAAATTTCTTCAATTAACAATAGGCTCGCAATGAATTTAGGTGCTCCATCCTTGTTTGAAGTTGGTGCAATAGATACTGAATTTGGCGACAGATTGGAATTTATTCCGAAATCAAAAGTGTTGTATGAGTATAGCATTGACGGGGGTTCTACATGGCAGGAATTGACTGTATCTGATGCCATTCACAAGGCTTTGTGGGGCGGAACCGCAAGCACTACACTGGCGTTGCCTAAAGTTGCAGGAACTACCAGCAGTAACTACAAAACCATAGATGTTAGCGGAGAAGTAAATTTTCAACAGTTCCGAATGACCGTGACACAAAACGGGTACGTTTTCCTGAATCTGCTCTATATGTATTGCGGCGGGCAAGGTAGTACTTATGATTTTAAGTTAGAGTTTTACCACAATACAAATGGTTGGGAAACAATAAACGAAACCGAGAACACATCTTTAGGATGGCCTACTCACCTTACTGTAAAACACGGAAATAAAGCGTTTTCAAGTTCTGCAACTCAATACGGAAAATTAAGAGTAACTATTATTCCTAAATCCGTTGGAGGCACAAAGACGGAAGGTGGTGTTACTTATGCGACAAATTGGAGTTATAACATTTACAAAATAAGGTATTTGGGTGGTTATCCATATAAGAGTCGTCCTGTTTATTCCATTGACGGTGACAAGAATTTTACGTTTCCTGCCAATGTTAGTGCCACTAAATTTATTGGTGATGTAACGGGTAATGTTAGCGGTAAGGCAGGAAGTGTAGATTGGGTAAATGTAAATGGTAAACCAACTCTCGCGACAGTGGCGACTTCTGGTTCTTATGCGGACTTGTCCAATAAACCGACAATCCCCGAAGCAGACACGGCAATAACAAACGCAGAGATAGACGCTATTGTGAACGGGACTTCTTCTTGATTTATTGAGGTGAATTAATTGGCTGAGTATTTAGATTATACTGGTCTTACGTACTTTAAGAACAAGTTAGACCAGTAGAATAATAATAAATATGTCGCAAAGGGAATTAAGATAAATGGAGTCGCACTTAATTCCTCAGACATAACAATCAATGCAGTGGATTCGACTGCCCGTATTCCTGCTTCGGAAAAGGGTATAGCGAATGGCGTTGCAACATTAGACTCCACAGGGAAAGTCCCTTCTTCTCAATTACCGTCTTACGTTGACGATGTAAAAGAGTATGCGAACTTGGCGAACTTTCCTTCGACTGGTGAGACAGACAAGTTATATCTTGCGATAGACACTGGTAATATCTATCGTTGGTCTGGCAGTCAGTATGTACAAATAAACAATTCTGTATCTACTGCGGAATCGGCAGTCAAAGATGGTGATGGAAACACAATCACTACCACGTATGCGACAAGGGCAGAGAATGCCGAAAAGTTAGACGCAGACAGTGCGAACTATATTAAATCATTGTCTATTAGTGGCAAGACCATTACATACACAAAAGGCGATAGTACCACAGGAACATTGACCACATAGGATACTACCTATGGTGCAGGAACCGCCGCCCTCTTAACGGCAGGGACAGATACGGCAAACAGGGTATGGACTGCAAAGATTTTACATGACGCATTGCCTGTGACTATGACTGCCGCTACTGCAAGTGCGGCAGGAAAGGGTGGACTTGTTCCTGCTCCTGCGGCAGGTAAACAAACAAGTTTCTTGCGTGGCGATGGCACTTGGGTAGTTCCTACGGATACGAAGTATAGTGCTATGACGGACACAGAATTAGATACTGGTACTTCGACAACGGGAAGACTAATTACTGCGGCAGTTCTTTCTGCTTATATAGAGGGGGCAACGACATCTATCACGAATGCTTAGATAGACGCCTTATTCGTTTAATGGTAACTTTAATTGAACATGTAGAAAACTTGTCTCGTTTTACCACAGAGACAAGAGAACATATATTATAGGCAATATTGTATAACAATATCGTCATAGATGACGATAATTTCTTTTGTTATGATATTGCACGTATGCCTTGGGGCAATGAAATAACGATAATGTATGCAGATGGTGATGGAGAGAAAATGTGGGAAATATTTAAAAAGATTTGTATAGAAAACGATATAGATAAAATCTTTTGTTACTCAAGAAGATGGAAACCAATCTGCAAGAAATACAATTTTAAACCAGTAACGGTTTTATGCGAAAGGGAGGGGTTTAAATAAATGGGAAGTAGTAAAAGTTCTTCTAAACAACATACAGATATGACTACAACCCAAAGCCAACATACAGAGAATTTTACTGGCGATATGAAGCCCGTTTATGATAAATTTTAGAATAGTGCAGGTAATTTATACGGTACTCTTGGAGACTTTGTAAAACAACAAACTAAGTCTGGTAAGGCGGGAGACTTCTCTGATTATAGACAAGCGTGGAATTAGGCATAGGGAATTGATAATTCATAGATAAATAAAATGAATACCATGTCGTGGAACCCGAACGATGATAAAGATTGGGTTGCGGCGAATAATGCTATAGATGAAAATGCACGTTTGGGTTGGGGAAAAACATTCGACCAAGTAAATCAAAATATGATTGGCTCTGGTATGGTAAACGGGTCTGGTCATTAGACTGCGGCATATAAAGCGGCGGCAGGACTAAATAGTCAATTAGCGGCAGATAGAGCGAATAGGTGGCAACAACAATACAACGCAAATAAACAGCAACAATTAGCGGCGAACGGACAATTATAGAACTTCTATTCTACGTTATCTAATATTGGATTGGATTATGCGAAATTAACGCAACAAGATATGGCAACACTATTAGACGCATATGCGGCATAGAATGACGCATTACGTACTTGGGGTACTGCGGTAGCAATGGGTAGTAATCCGACTACTACAGGACAATCTCATACGGTTGGAGACACAAAAACAACGACAAAGAGTGGTGGCGGTTTTGGTAGCGTTTTGAGTGGTGCATTGAATCTTGGTGCGGCAGGCTTTGCAAGTGGTTTATGGGGCAACTCAGTAAGGAAATAATGAGGTGATTTGAGTGCAAGACACACTGGATAGACAAATAGTTCAGTAGGCTTTATTTAATCCCAATATGGGAAAATTTAGAGGTGGCGGTGACGAGGTTGGTGCGGCACTTGCCAATTTTATTAACGCTCGTGAAGACGCACGTGCGAGAGCAATTAGAAATGAAAAGTTAAGACAAATGGATAGAGAAGAGGCAACGAGATTATAGAATGCAAATGGTGGATATAACGTAGAAGGAGCGGGCGGACAAACGAATTGGGGGAATATATTTAATCCCAGTAATCAAACAAGTGCGGATGCCGCATATGCAGAACAAGCACCGACTAACGTAATGTATTCTGGAATGAGTGGAGGTGCGGATTCTGGTAAATATAACTTTAATGATTATCCGCAAGTAGCCACTGGTATTGACCCGAAAGACTGGCAAAGACAAGTAGTTAGGAACGCAATAGGAGTTAATCCGAGTGCATTTGGTGGGGCAATCAATAATGCAGAAAACAGTGGACAGACAGAACCTACCTTGAAATTTACTGGTAGAACAAATGATACAGTATGGAAACCTTATCAACAAGCGTTGACAAATAATCCTCAGACTCCGCAGGGGCAAAAAGCGATTGATACATTTAATAATCAATTCTTTGATAAAAATGTAAACCCTTCCTCTCCCGCAGTTGATAGTCCTTCGACACAGGCAACTGGCGGGAATAATATAAACAGTGTCGGGACTACCAAAGCATATTACGGCAAAGACCCCAACGTATCTGATTATGATGCACGTGTAAGGGATTTAGCGAACGCAAAATATTTAGATAAACAGTATTTAGATTACGATTAGTGGAGTAGATTTGTAAACGACAATGGCGTTACAGATGGTTCTCTCCGTCACGTTCTCTATGAAGACAGGATACAACCTTTAATTGAAAAGGCAAGACAAGAAAGATTACGTGAATCTTATCGTATCGCAAACGACCCGAACGTAGATAGTGATACACGCACACAGGCACTTGCCGCACTTGCGTATGACTTAAAGAAACCAGACTTGGTAAATGATGTCGCATGGGCAGAAGAAGCACATCAAATTGCAAGAGATAATGCAAGAGCAACAAATAATTATAGAAACGCACAAGCAAATAGCCTTCTTAGTAGCGGTTCTGGATTCGTTGATAGAGTAAGAGATTTATAGGGCAAAATTGGATATAGAGCCGCAGATGGTACTAATTGCATGAGAACTCTTGGTATTGCGTTGTAGGGGACTCCGTATGAGGGACAAATTAACGTTGACCAAGCGGTTAATACCGCAAAACAATATGGCGATTTACATGCTCCGGGAGATGGGTATAGACCTCGCCCGGGTGATATTGCCGTAGTAAATAACGGGAATCATGCAGTAATGTTAACAGAGAATGGTGGAACTATTCAAAACGGAGAATCTCATAATGGTGTATATGAAGACCCCCGTAGTCCAGAAGAAATGTTTGGTGGCGTGAAATACTGGATTAGTTCTTCTCGTTATGCGGGAGGAGGAAGAAGAGGTCGTTCGTCTGGTAGAACGGCTTCTTATGGTAACGCAATAGATAAATAGGCGTTAAAAGCACAATAGAACTTTGAAAAGAACACGGTTGGAATGAGAAAATCCGCAATGAACCTTGCGGGATTATAGAATATTTCTCCAGACGATGAAAAGGGTATAGAAAAATATGAAAAAGGCATGGACGATTTTACCAAACAGATAGAGGGTCTTTATGATTCCTATGGATTGAGCGGAAATAAAATGGATTCTACAAGACTTGGCATTGCGTTATATCACGAATTAAATGAAACACGTTCTGGTTTGCGACCCGAAACATTAGCAGAGGGCGTTGCAAGAGCAATTTATGCAAAGAGAGGAGACGTAAGCCCAGAAGATTTACAGAAGTCTATTCTTGCGGAAGTATATAGTAATAATGGCGGTGGTGAATAGGGTAATCAATAGACGACTACTACAAAGTCACCCGAAGACAGAACATTAGAAGAGGCAGAAAATAGAAGAATGGACAGATTAGTTAATGGAGATTTGTCAAACGATAATTCAGAAGGTGTTCTCGTTACATCTGATGGTAGGAAATTTACAGATAGTCAATTAAACGCAAGAGATATGTTTTTAAAAGAAAGGCATTTAAATCCACAATATAAGTCTGGCAGTACATGGTGGAACGGAGTATTTAGTATTTAATCTTGGAGGTGGAAATCTAAGATATGTCTAATTTTATTCGTCCTTGGGACACAAATACCGAAAGTTATGAACAAGAACAAGTAACGCCGAGAAGAAGTCTTATTGATAATCTTGGCGACGCATTTAATGCGGTGGTAGCAAATTTTAATGATGTTCGTGGGACAGAAAAACTTGGCGATTTAAGACAAGAATTAATGAATTCTGGTGCATTGTCTAATGAAGAATTCGACGCATTAAAAAATAAATATATACAATAGTCTGCGGAAAGACAGGCGGCAAGAGACGCATATCAAGAAGCACAAAATAACCTTGTTGCAGACGATTCCTTCTTGAAGAATTTAACACAGATGGGTGGCACCATTGAAGGAATGGCGGCACAAGGTATTGGTACTGCGGTGGGGGCAGGACTTGGTTTCCTGTCTCCAGTAGCGGGCGGTACTGCAATGGGTGCGAAAGTAGGTAATGCGGCTGGTGCAATAGCGGGTGGTTATTTAGATGCCAAATCCGTTGCATTATAGGCACAAGAAGATGTATTAAGAAATGGTGGAACTTGGGAACAGGCAGAAGAAGCATACAACGAAACCCTTAAGAAAGCATCCTTAACCACATTACCAGAAACCATTGCAGATATTGCAATGGGTAATCGTCTTGTTCGTGCAGGACTTAATTCTGGTGTTGCACGTAAAATTGCGGGTTCTACTCTTGGTCGTATGGGTTCTGCCGTATTAGACCCTGCCGCAAAGATTGGTACTAAGGCGGCACTTAAGTCTGGTTAGACACTTGTTGGTCGTGGTGCAGGAATCCTTGCGGATACCGTATTATAGGGTAGTACAGAAGCAGGGCAGGAAGTTTTACAAGACTATATTGAAAACCGTGAAGTTGCGAAAGCGATGGGTCGGGAAGATAATGAGTATAGTCTTGGCGGTTTTAAAGATTACGCATTATCCGATGAAGGTCTTGAAACAATGAAGACTGCGGGTATTATGGGTGCATTATTTGGTGGTGTAGGCGGTACTTTGTCCTCTGGACAATATTTAACCCGTGGTGCAGAAACAAACACTGGTATACGTGCCCATAATAACACAGAAAAGATGATTAATGATGGCACTCTTAAGATTGATAAAGAGAGACGCCAAGATGAAGAAAAGATTATTTCCGCATTGACTGGTATTAGTCCTACGGAATTGGCAACATGGTCTGACGCAGATATTGTAGCAGAAGCCTCTATCCTTGAAGGTTAGTATATGGGCGTGATTGGAGAAGCAGAGGATATGTCTACTACTCGTGGTGCGGCAGACGTTGTACGTAGACTGACAAGCAAAGAAGATAATACGATTCATCGTGAGGGCGATGTAACCGAGACATCACGTGCATTCTTAAAAGGAATGGGCGTAGACGATGGTATGATGAATCGTATGTTTAATTCTCCTGTAGAAAAGTCTCTTATGGAAAAGGCAAGAAAGGAAGAAGAATAGGCGGCAAAACAGGAGAAGACTGGAGAGAAACCTTAGACTACTGCCACTTTGACTGCCGAGACTGGCGAACAGATGAAGAAAACCGAGGGTAAGACTGCGATTGAAAACATCAAAGAAGAAGCCCAGTAGAATAAGGCAGAGACTCCCACTGTAACAGAAACCGTTACAGAAAAATCTACGCAAAACAATCTTGCATAGGCGGCACAACAACAAGAACAACAAGGTAAAATTGACACTTCGGATAATATTGAATATAAAGACAATTTAATGGGCGGTTGGGAAACAGACCCCGATATGGTAGACGAAGACGAAATGTTTGACCAACATTCGTATTATAATATTCATACGGAGAAAACCGCCACAATCGCACGTGCAACAGACGGTGGATTTGTTGTAAAAACATAGGTTAATGCGAACACAGAAAATATGCCTCATTTTAACACATTAAAAGAGGCAGAAAATTATCTGTTTACGAACAAAGATAACGTTAATTTTCAAGAGTCTAATGGCGAACAAACCAAAGAAGGAACTACGGAAGACCCGAATATTGTACCAAAAGACGGCGTAGACGCAAGTGGATAGAACCACTCTGGTGCGTTAATTAATAGTGTTGACGACTTATTTAATTTCATGCAATAGAACCCCGGTCTTCTCTCCCGTGGTGAATTTATTGAATTCGTTCATGCGAAGCATAATCTTGGCGTTAACGATTTAAGTATGTATCTTGACAGGAAGAACGAAGGTCGTGTCTATAACGAATAGACTGGTCAATGGGGATATGTAAACGCAAAGAAAATGCGTGATGAAGCGACTGGTCGTGCCATTATTCAATTATATCGTGGTGGAGATATTGTTTCTGCCGTACATGAAATTGCACACGTTGGTTACGAAAATTTAAGTGACCAAGACAAGACTACGTTTAATAGATATGCGGTTAAATCTATGGGTCAATGGATTGCCGATATGTTAGATGTTGACTATGATGACACATTAAGATAGAGACTTCATAATTTACAAAACGATGAAGAGTTAAGAAAGAAGATTGAAGATAGTCCCGCATTAAGATAGACTGTAATTGCGTTCTTAAATGCGGAACAAAATGGTGTAGATATAAACCATTTAACCGCAGACCAGATTAGAGCCATTGACGAACGTTGGGCATGGGAATTTTCCATGTGGTATACAGAAGGTTATATGCGTGGAGTAGAACCTCAGAATATTCTTCAACGTATTTATCAACGTGGCATTTTCTCTTTGGGCGACCAACTTAATATGTTGCAACGTTTATGGGAACATATCCACCATAAAGACAATCAAGACATTGAAAGTCTTTATACGGATAAAATGAACGCCAGTGCAGAAAGACCGAATGCTTCTGGTTAGACTGCAAGCCCGAATATGAGATTTACTTCCGAATTAGAAATGACGCAAATGCCTAATGTAAATACTGGAATGAATTTCGGTGGAGAATAGGCAATTCAATATAATGTTCCAACGTTGGGTGAAAGTTATAATGACGCATAGGAATATGCTGGGTTATATAACGAATTAGAAAGAAGATACGCAAATAGATAGAAAATGAAAGGTCTTCCTTCTGTAGAAGGTAACGTAGCAACGAATAAATAGAGACCGACCAATACAGAAGGGACAAGAACAACTACCACTGGTTATAAAGAAAGAACTACTGTCCCTGCAAAAAATAAGAAAGAAGCAGAAAAGTTAGTAAAAATTATTGAAGGTAAAAAGTCTGGTTGGGAAAAAGCATTAGAGAAGTTGGCGTATGTTGACCCGAAGAGATTCCGTAGTGTTAAGGTTGAAAGCGGTAACGATTTATGGAATGACCAACAAGAAAAGAATATCGAAAATATTTCTAAGATGAATTTTACAACCCCAGAAATCGGGGCGAGACCGTTACCTTAGACTAACTTTACTATGCCTAATCTTGAAGCCCAACCGATGAACGAAAGTGTAACACGGGCAAACGGCATTAATACTGGTCGTCCATTGTATTTCAATCCTGTTAGTGAATAGACAATGAATAGAATGGAGACCATTAAGAAAGAACAACAAGAACAGTCTACTCAACAAAGAGAGAAAGGGACTGGACTTGTTCCCGCCCAAAACTTGACAAACCAAAACAAAAATGCTACGGTGAAGCAAAAACAGGAGGTAGCAAACAATGGCAAAGCCGAAGACACCAGAGGAACAGAAAATCTACAAGGAAATGTTGGAGAAGTACAAAGAGGAGGGAGCGTTCGGCAGGGGAATGATAATCGGACTGGCGAAGGACGAATCGGACAAGATGCCGTGGAAGGACGTTCCGAAGGAGATGGAAAAAATCTTTCATTACTGAAAAATTCTAAATTCAAATCTGTCTATAATGCACGAAAAGAGAAGAAAACAGAAGTCAAAGACTGGAGAGACTTGTCTGGAGATGACAAGTTAAAATAGGTCTTTGTAGACGCTCTTAACAAAAGTAAAGAAGCAGATGTCCAACACGGAGTATACGTAGACAGTAAGACCGTAGAGGAATTAAAAGACTGCAAAGTAATTCTTCATAAAAATAAAATGGCAGGATTTGCGATTACTCCAGATGGAAACATCGTTGCCGTTTTTTCTAATCCCAAAAATCCTATCCGTGGTATTCTTAACGATATGATATTTATTGCCCATATGTTGGGCGGTAATCGCATGGATTGTTTCGGTAAATTCCTGTTACGTGGTTATAGAAACTGTGGATTTACTCCAGTAGCAAGGACTTCCTTTGCAGAAGAATATTATCCTGCGGATAATCCTGCGAATGCTACGATTCGCAAGGAGAAACCAGATGTATACTTCCTTGTTAGAGATAACGACAACAACAACACTTATCTTAATAAGGTTGAAAACGACGTATATATGAACGACACTATTGATGCCGACTCTGTATATCATATTGATAGCGAAGATTCTTACTCTGACGCATTAGATTTCCAAGGTAAGGTTCTGAAAGAAATCAGAAAAAAGAGTAACGCAAACAAGTCTACAATGGAAATCGCAGAATCCTTAAGACCAGTAGAAAATCCTTCCGTAGAAGAACAATAGGGTGCGTCCGAAGAAGTAATGGAAGACTTATATAATATGAGTCCCGTTGACGAATTCGATACAGAAGAAGACGCTATTAATGCGATTGAAAACGACAATAGATTAAATGATGAATAGAAGAAAGACGTTATTGATTTTATTAAAGACGAATTTGAACAATATAGAAAAACATAGCAGAAAAAAGAGGGATTAAAATATGATAGCGAAACCAAAAAAGAAAAGCCTCTTACTACGGATGAAATCTATTCTCACTTGTATTTTGGTAATAAGTCTGGCAAATTAAAATTTAATAAAGATACGAAGAAGATAGAGTATCTTGAATTCCAAAATGGAAGAATGGTTAATCGTGGAGCAATCACACAAGACCAATATAATGAATTACGGACAAGATACGAAAAAGATTTTAAAGCAGTAAAGGGCGAAAAGAAATCTTTCGTACCCGATTTAGTGGAAGGGATGCCGAAAGATGACTTTATGTATGCCGCATTTAGAGAAGTAAAGAAAAGCGACAAAGATAGAGAAGGAGATTTAGAGGGGACAGTACAATTAGGGAAAGAAAAAGAAACACTTGTCACCGATAAGGGAAATTCGTCCGAAATAGAAAAATCCAATAGGGAAAAGATTAATAGAGAAATAAATAAGGGAACTATTTATGATAGAATGAAATAGGAAGGATAGAACGAAGAAAAGGAAAACATAAAGAAGGTCGTTGAAGAAGAGGAAGAAAAAACAAATAAAAAGACCACG
>Ga0326513_10000117_pt1 | contig 60543 bp, 79 predicted proteins | sample 2_2465_0518_D_FD_203654 | JGI IMG/M metagenome (GOLD analysis project Ga0326513, IMG submission 203654) | Bovine rumen microbial communities from UC Davis, California, United States - 2_2465_0518 | ecosystem: Host-associated > Mammals > Digestive system > Stomach > Rumen | place: USA...
TTTCATTTTTTACAAAATTATATCAAAGATTTAACTTTAGAGAAATATTTAAAAGGAGATTTTTGATATTCTTGGAAGGTTAGCAAACATGGTTGTACTGCGCTAGACTGAAAATCTAGTTAACTTGGTTCGATTCCAAGACCTTTCATTTTAATCCTCAGTAAGCCGTTAAAGTAGGCGGGCGGGTCTGTAAAACCTGTACCTTCGGGTTCGAGTGAGTGCGATTCTCTCCTGGGGAATTAATGGACTAGCTATCCATTACAAACGTTTGAAAAAGCCTAAATAAATAATTTAGGTGTCTGATTGAAAAGAAGAAAGAGGAGAATAGTTTAAATAAGGTAGGAAAATGCCCAAACAAAACATCTTTTCCACGGTAATCTCTGGACAAGTCTAGTAAGTCCAAAAGTCAGACGATTAAATAAGGTTTTCTAATAAGTCCGGAATTGTTAGCGAGTCTTATTTAATCCTATTTTACTACAATAGCATAGTAGGTTAATGCACTCGGCTGATAACCGAGAGATGGTTGGTTCGAGTCCAACTTGTAGTATTTAGACATATACAGCAATTATACTTTATAGTATGTTTTACAGGTTCGAATCCTGTTTTTGCAACAATTCGCAAAATAGCCAAAAGGAAAAGGCACTTGAATTTTAATCAAGCAGTACAATACTTAATATATGTCTAGAATTATTTAAAATGCGGCGACGGCCGCACATGGGGGATTGGTATAATCAGGAACACAGAACCCTTGCAAGGTTCAGTAAGGGGAGCATAACCCCTATCCTCCACTTAACAATCAATAGACAAGCACAGAGTCAAAATTATTTTGATGTAAAAGTCGTGAAGAGAATAAAGCTGATAAAGATGGAACACAGGGAGGCCCACCTCCCAACACCTCGCCTAGGCTAACCAATAAAACGAGAGGAGAAGGGAAAAACAAGGGAAGTTTGACATCCATCTCAGATGCGTGAGGTTGAAACTACTCACTTGATTGTTACCCTGCGGTCGGGGAGGTAGACGGCCGCTTTTTTGGGCTTGTAATGGTTTCGACAGGGTTTTGAAATATATAATTGCGCTCGACTGGTGACGTAATCACCGCAAATTAAAAATAAACAACAACTTTGAATATAAAATGGCGGCTTGACCGCAACCAAAAAATAGTAAGATGTTAGTGGTAGCTATTGAGGTTCAAAAACGACTAACTGGTGGAACCGAAAAACCTTTACTGTGATTAATTTATATAAAACAGCGTAAACAATTATATAGAGTATGAATTTTGGACACCGGTTCGACTCCGGTCAAGTCCATTTATTCTGTATCAATATGCACGTGCGATATAGAAGACCGTCATGTTTGCTAGTTTTACCGACAAGAGATAGAAACTGGTTTATAAGCTCGGTTAACTCAGTTGGGAGAGTGTTACTCTTACAAAGTAAAAGCCACTGGTTCAAGTCCAGTACCGAGTATTCTTTTAAAATATATTTTAAAAAGGAGAATTAAAAAATGGAAAAAGTTAGATTAAAGATTTCACCGCCTTGGATTACTTATATTCATAAGATCTAGGCTCTTTTTGACGGAGACCCGCAGATTGCTTGTAATGTGGGAACGGATGCAGGTGGAGAACCTTTTATCACACTTGCCTGTAATAATGGAGATAAGGTAACTGCTCTACAACAGATTCTTCCTACAGAAGTAATGTTTGGTAATATTCCTCTTCATATTACAATAGATGGAATTCCTTCTAATCGTGCTTTTGTAAGTAAAAAGGAATTATTTGAAGTTGCTTTTGCAAAAAATCCTGCTTTTGCTTATGCGGTCGCTCCGGCCGATGACGGTTACAATTGGTTTGATATGGTTTATGTTGTATTTAAAAACTGCGTAGTTCAATTCTTTAATGATAATTTAAATGATTGCCATGGAGTTTTAAGTACTCTTTATGAAGATATTGCAAGAGAAGTTCTTACTGGAAGTGCCGTACAAGGAGTGTACTTTAATACAGATGTTGAACGTGGTAAGTTAGGTAAACCTCTCGGTGAATGGCCGTAATTGATTTTCTGAAAAATTTATAATATAATATATTTATAAGATAAAGACAGACACAGCAATTTTATTTATAATAAAGCAATATTCTTGTAAAATATAAACGCTAATTATATATCTGTCTTGTCTTGTCGCGCGGTCCTCTATCGGCTAGGAGATCTGACTCTAAATCAGAAAAGCTGGGTTCGACTCCCAGGCGCGTGATTATATATTTTTTGATAATTAAAAAGTATCCGAAAGTATATGTTTAACACCTTATAGAGATAGGTGTATAAATATAGATCTCTTGACTTCGAGAAGAGGATGTTGGGGAGTTGTGACACACTCGTTCAATGTGAATTCAACAAAAGGCGTCGAAACTCCCAAAATAAGCTGTTTTGGCAGAGTGGTAATGCGTCGGATTGCTAATCCGTAGCCATCCAGTAGGGTGCGAAGGTTCGAGTCCTTCAAGCAGCGTTTCTAAAAGCTCATATCAGCAATTTATACGAAAATATGCAGAAAAAAAGGATAAGCAGATATTCTAACAGGTTTTTTATTCGTGAGAATAATTCTATTTTAGCCTTTATCTCCAAGAGAAGATATAAATAAAAGATGAATGTTCTTATGAGCTTTGTTATATAAGGTAAGGTCTTTAATTTAATATTTAATAGTAAAAATAAAAATATGAATTAGAATTTACAAAAAGGAGTTTTAACTTAGCAAAGATGTTTTTTAAAATGTCTTGAAAAAGGTTATAATGTAGCTAAACCTATTTTAGATGCAAGATATGATTTTCTTTTAGATAAAGATGGTAAAATTTTTAAAATACAAGTAAAAACTTCTCGATGGACAAACGAAAATAAAGAAGCTTTTACTTTTAATTGTAAAAGTTCTCATGCTATATCAAATGGCAATAAAATTTTACCATATACAAAAGATGAAATAGACTTTTTTATGACTGAACAAGATGGAGTTTTTTATTTAATCCCAGTAGAAGGTAATAAATCTCAAAAAACGTTAAGATTAATACCTCCTAAAACTGGACAAAAAACAGGTTTTTCACTTGCTTCAGATTATTTATTTGAGGAGGTTATTAATACTATTTAATTAGGAATTAAAGACCAAACCTTGCCGTAGTCGCTCAGCGGTGGAGCCCCTGTCTTGAAAACAGGTAGCCAGAGATGGTATGCAGGTTCGAATCCTGTCTACGGCGTTTTTAAGAATTTTTAAGGAGGAAGTGAAAATGATAGATGGGAAAACTGTTTTTGAAGTAAAAGAAAGAAACTCTTAGGAAAAAAATGAATCATTATTATCTCCTTTTTTAAGCCAAGAATATCAATAGGCTAAAGAAAAGGGATTTACAGGAACACTTGAAGAATATATTTCGATAAGAGATTATACTTGAAAAAATAAAAAAATTATTATATAATATATTTATAAGATAAAGAAAAGAAAAAAAGACACATACAGCAATTTTTTCTGATAGTGCGAAAAGTTTTATAGGTTAAACAAAATGCTTCTAACATTTAATTTTGGGTTCGAGTCCCAATTTGTACAACAGTAAATGTGTCTTGAATAACGGGGTGTAGCGTAGAGGTTACGCACTAGTTTTGGGTACTAGGTCACGGGAGTTCGAATCTCCCCACTCCGTCTGTGATTGTGGCAGAAAGGTTATGCAGCGGTTTGTGGTACCGCCATATGCGAGTTCAAATCTCGTCAATCACCTAAATCCTTGATTAAATGCGGGGAACGGCTTAATTCATGATGAAGCTAGAGGATAGGGGAGTGGATTAGAGTCAGGGGGATAGCCGCCCGCGGTGTTCCCTCCGAGTGCAAGGCGATAGCGATCGGTCGACCGCAGCTCCAAATATAAAGGATATATTAAGATGACGATAATAGATATAAAATTTTTAAAAGAAAAAACTGGTTGTGGAATAGAAGCAGCAAGACAAGCAATGATTCTTTGTAAAAATAGAGAAATTGCTTTTGAGTTTTTAAAACTTAAAAGTCATGCAGTGGCCAGATATAAAAAAATTGATGATAGAAAAATTCCATGGGATAATATAGATTATTACATGGAAGCAAGACGAATAGTTGAGAACAAAAAGAGGTAATAAAAAATGAAATTTTATTCAGAAGTAACAAAAGAAATGTATGATACGGTTGAAGCACTTCAGAAAGCTGAGAAAGAAGCTTATTCTCAGTCAGAGAAACAGGAAGCTATCGATGAGATTATGGATTTGATTAAGAAGAGTGCTGAGCTGGAGAAGGAAACTCTGAAACTGATGAAGGAGTTTGATGCAAAATATGGTTTTGGTGCATGTGCTAAGGAGCTATTAAATAAAGTAAATGACATCAAGCCTACTCCGGTTAAGACTAGACCTGAATCAGCAGATAATTTTATTACTGCTTTAGATATGTTCCTTAAAAAGTAAGTGCAGATAGACAAGTGGTAGGGCGGCGGTCTGCAACACCGTATACGCGGGTTCGAATCCCGCTCTGCACTTTTTAATATGGGGGTGATAGCTCAATGGTAGAGCGCGAGTAGCTATTTTTCTGTCTAGTAATAAGAGAGATACAGCAATTTTTATTTTAGCCAAGGTCTGAAAAACCCGATGTTATAGGTTCGAATCCTATTCCCCCCACTCCAATAAAGCCCCTTAGCGTAGTAGGTTAGCGCACGAGACTTTGACTCTCGATGGACTGGTTCAATTCCAGTAGGGGTTGTTATGAGGTATAATTATGAGAACAAGAGCATATAGGAGAAACGAAAGAGAAAAACATATTAAACGTAAAGAAAATATAATGAGAAAATATCAACTTGATAGTAGACCTGCTATATATGATACAAAGGATTATTTTTGGTTTACTTCTCCTCTTTTTTTAGATAAAGGAAATAAAAAATATTTTACAGTAGATAGAGGAATGTCAGATTGTTTATTTTTTTGCTTAATAAAATATAGAGGAATGTTAAATAAAGGCAAAATTCATTGTAGTTGCGCTCTTTGTTCTGCAAAAACAAGAAATAAAGGGAAACGACGTAAATTAGGAAAAAATTATGCTCCTTCTATTAATTGGAAACATACTGATATTCAAAAGATTGAAAGTATGAAAGAAAAAGAGGCATTATATAATAATAACGATGATGAGACTAAATTATTTAATGCTGATAATGATGTTGAGTATGATATTTCCAAAGAAGAATTACTGGAATTAATTTCTTTAATTCCAAATTAAGTTTAGGTTCCTAGTGTAATGGTAGCACAACTGTCCCCAAAACAGTTAGTCAGGGTTCAAATCCTTGGGTTCCTGCTCGCATTTTAATAACAAAGCACTCTATGGAGAGAGTGTGAGTTCCTTTTTGGCGAGACAAAAAAGGTAATAGGTGTTGGTAGCGGACAAAACCTGGTCTAGTAAAAACCGCCATTTTTATTAGACAAATTTTTTACTCGGTTAGTCTAATAGATAGAATAGGAGAATACGAATCTTCAGATACGGGTGCAATTCCTGTACCGAGTACTAATAATAATCACTTTGGGGAGGGTGGTATAAGTCCATGTGAATTATTAAGAAAGACTAGTCGCGACAGACACCTCTTAATAAGAATAACAGGTTGAGGCCAGAAGAGACCGCTCCGCCCAAAGTGATTATGCTCTCATAGTTTAATGGATAGAACACAGGGTTTCTACCCCTATGATGAGGGTTCGATTCCTTCTGAGAGTATTTGAAAAAATTAAAAATTTTTGATATAATATATTTAATGAAAAAGGAGACAAAAATATGTTTTTTAAAAGAGATTTTCTTTTTTATTTACCTTATATCAATAAATATAAAATAATTAAGGCTAAAGATGAATCTGAAGCTGTTTGGAAATTATGTAATTATTATAAATTAAAAGAACATTGTATAACAAATTACCAAATAATACAATGAAGTAATATTTTGATAAAGATAAGAAATAAAAGGATTATGAAAATTACCTATACATTAACCCAAGATGATATGGAAAAAATTATTGCTGATTATATGAAAGAAAAATATAATCTTAATAAACCTTATGTGAAAATAGTAAAAGAAAAACATGATGACTATAATGACTATGACCATAAAATAGAAGTTATAGTAGGTTACGTATCAGAATGGTAATACTTTGACAAAAGTAAAGGAGATAAAAGGATATGAACACATTTATGAATTCACTTCAGAACACTTACAACTACAAGAGAACAGAGAATGGAGCACTTGCTCATAAGACAACTCGTTCAGCTGTTTATGATATGTTTGCTATGGGGGCGGCTTATCGTTCACGTTCAGATGCAGATTGTATCTTGTTGTTTAAGAACGCATTTGAAGAGGACGAAACTCTTGCATTGAAGTGTTTGTTTTATATTAGAGACTGTCGCGGCGGCCAGGGTGAACGTAGATTCTTCCACGTTTGTATGAGATGGTTGGCCGAGAATCATCCTGAGAGAGCGGCCGCACTTGCAGAATATGTTCCTGAGTATGGAAGATATGATGATTGGTTTAAGATTTATTTCAATACTCCTGTTGAAAAGCAGGTTATTGAGATGATGAAGAAGCAGTTGTCAACTGATATGTTCTGCAAAAAGAACGCAGTTAGTTTGCTTGCTAAGTGGATGCCTTCAGAGAACGCATCAAGCAAGGAAACAATTAGAACTGCAAAGAAGATTAGAAATGCTTTTGGTGTTTCTGCAAAGGAATACCGTCAGATGCTTTCTAAGCTTCGTACTAAGATTAACGTACTTGAAAAGCTGATGTCAGCGAATAGATGGGATGAAATCGAGTTCGATAAGATTCCTTCTAAGGCAGGTCTTGTTTACAAAAACGCATTTGCTAGACGTGACATCATTGCTAAGAAGTATGAGAGATTTGCAAAGGATAAGACTACTAAGGTTAATGCTTCTACTCTTTATCCTTATGAAGTAGTTGCTAAGGCGATACAGCACATGGGACGGGGAAGATGGTACAGTAGCTATTCATGTTCATTGAACATTGATGAAGTAGACCGCGCCATGATTAATAAGTATTGGGAGAACCTTCCTGACTACTTGAATGGTAGGGATTGTAGTATGATGTGTGTTGTTGATACTTCTGGCTCTATGGTTAGAAGTGATGCGGCAGCACCTATCAATGTAGCAATCAGTCTGGGTCTGTACTGTGCAGAAAGAGCTGGCGGTCCTTTCAAGAACCATTACATTAGTTTCTCTTCACGTCCTCAGTTAATTAAGACTGAAGGTGTTGATTTCGTCGATAAGGTTCATAGAATCTATCGTACAAATCTTTGTGAGAATACTAACCTTGAAGCGGTCTTTGATTTGCTATTAGCAACAGCTAAGAAGCCTGGAGTAAGTGCTTGGGATATTCCTAAGACTATCGTTGTTATCTCTGATATGGAAATTGACGAGGGTAGTAGTAGCTATTGGGGTTCTCTTAACCACAGATGGACTAAGGAGTCTGCTTCCACTGAAATGGAGAATATCCGTAAGAAGTGGGCGGCAGCTGGTCTTACTCTTCCTAAGCTGGTTTACTGGAATGTGGATGCTAGAAACAACACAATCCTTGATGCTGGTCCTAATGTAACTTTCGTATCTGGTATGTCACCTACTATCTTTAAACAGGTATTGACTGGCAAGACTGGTTATGACCTGATGATTGAGACTATCTGTGCAGACAGATACGCGGTTATTAAGTAATATGAGCGGAGGTACATTTGTACCTCCGCTTTTTTGCATATGTCATCCATATCGAGGTCTGTATTGTTATGAAGCTGTGCGGCCCGCGGTCGCCCGCATTTCTGAAACGAAAATCCTCTTTGGCTTTTTTCAATTGGAAAATTGATTTTTACTTGATTTTATAAATGAAAATGCTTTCTTATGATAAGAAGTTCATATAAACAAAAAAATAGGGAAGGATTATTAAATCCTTCCCTTTTTTCATTTAATTTATTAAAAATTTTATTAGTTATAAGTTAATTCCCCTTCATTTACATTCAATTCACTTTTTACCTTAAAGAATTCTTAAAATTATTAAATTCTTGATCAGACTCCATATTTTTTATATAAAAGTACGAAGGGAGTATTTAAGAACAAAATATAAAGATGAGTAAAACAAAAATGATATGTTTTTTATTTAATTTAATTATTATTTTTCTTTTACTCCCCTCATACAATTATACTTTAAAAATAGATAAATTTTATTAGTTAATTTCGTCCAATTTTTATCATCTTAATTTATCCACTACTATATGAAATTTATTAAGAAATTATTTTTTAAGTTTATCCTTCTTAGCCTTCTTCAGGATTTACCTCAGGTTCTGTAGGTTCAACTTCAGGTTCAGGTTGAGCAATCTCATGTCTATAACACTGATTCATAATTGCTCTGCCATCAGACGTAAGAAGAGTCGCGCTATGCTGCGGAAGTTCACTGACTGCCGCTGAAGCAAGAACCTCATGATATTTAGCCTCGGCTTTCAGTCTAGCCTTAGTTGCATTTTCATCATAAGCGAAATGAACAATATGACCAAATTCACCATTTGCATACTGTTGAATTTCAATAATATAAAACTGATTCATAATTTTTCTCCTTTTTCCCCTCATATATTTTTATAAAAAATCTGTTAGAAGATTTGTTTTTCTCTGTCCTATTTTTTATAAAAAATTTTTCTATATTTAATTTTTATTTTACTCAGATTCCGTCTCCACCTCTTCGGGTTCGGGTGTCGGTGTCATGTCGGGAAATGCTCCAATGCACTCACGCATGATTGTGCGTCCGTCTGCACGTTCAAGGGTGACTGTTGCCATGACCCTAGTCGGACTGCCGACGTACATTGCGGAGAGTCTGCTGAAATACTCGCTCTTTGCAGAGTTAAGTGCCTTTTCCTCGTTGCCGTTCGGGTTCTCGGCAGTAGCATCATAGTTGCGTGAATCGTATGTTTTCGGGTATCCCGACATAACAGAATATATTCCTTCGGGATGTGCGTCTGATGTGACAATCTGTAAACAATTTACTATATAAATCTGTCTCATACGTCTACTCCTTTCAAGAAAGTGCCTGTGCCTTCATTGGTATAGAATTTTCCAGTAACCGTGTCATACAGTCCGATTTCTCCGTCTGATTTACGATAGCACGGTATATAATTAGCCAACATTGTGGCTTCTTTATAGACTTTAAGCGAATAGACGCGCCCCCCATAGATATTTTGTACTCCATTACTTTTACTAGTTGCGCCAAAACAGGTTGCTTTTTGCCCAATAATTTCTACTCGACCTGTAGTTGTGGCATTGTACACAACAACATCATCTATTGTTAAAGTTATTTGAGAATTACTATGTGTTGTTACGACATGGTATATGGCGTTATCATTCCTAGAAACTATTCCTTTAGCATAATAACCAGTTGGATATGCCGATTGAACTGCATTAGCCCACGTTCCATTAAAACATGACTTATTATCATTACTATTTTCTGCATAACCTCCGAAAAGATAAGTGTCATTTTTTGTAAATGTTTGAACGGAATCAACGGTCAGTCCATCTTGTACATCAATATCTGTTTTAAAATATTGTGTTCCAGTACTCTCAATATATTCAACCTCTTGATAAATACTCGGAATAATCGATGTACGCTTCCCAAGCATTCTTCTCCTTATCTGCATTAAGTCCATGATTCTGCCACCCCCAATCCGTCCATGACATTGATTTCATAGGTAGTGTTCGCTTCAAGGCTTGTCGGGTCAAAGCCATTCGCCCATTTGATAGTTGATGGAACAGTCAGCACCGTTGCCGTTGCCCCACTCGTAAACACCACATCGCAGATTCCTGTTGCGCTCGGGGTGAAATCAAGTGTTGCTACCTCTCCGCAGACGTATCTGATTCCCGATTTTGCTACGATTGTGGGAGTTGTTCCCGATACACTGACAGAACCGCCAAGCATTTCGGAGATTGCGGATTTAGCATCCTCTGTGTATGTTCCCACCGCATTACTGCTCTGAGATTGGGTGGTGTCGCCTGAGGCTTTAGCTAAGCCGTAAAATACAGATTTATGCTGACTTGGTGGAGTGATTGGTCTGTAGCCGTCGATGGCATATCTTATCGCGTAATCACTAGCACCTGCAATACTAAGTAAGCCATTAACATTTCTTAGCCCATATTCAGAGTCTACTTTACTAACTCCTGCGACTTTTTTGGTAGCGTAAGGCACATTTGCCACTCCATCCTCAACGATGCTTGTGCCGTTAATCTGCACATCGTCAACATTTCCTGTGCCGTCCATCACATCCGCAGAGTGTTCTCCGTCCGCATCCGTAATCGTAATCCTGTGACCGCCTGTGATGGGAGTTATGGTTACTGTCGGGGAATAGCCGTCAGCACCAGTGTCACCCTTTGCGCCTTGAATACCTTGCGCTCCAGTAGCACCAGTATCGCCCTTATCGCCTTTATCACCCTTGTCACCTTTAGCACCTTGCAGACCACGTTCTCCTTGAATACCCTGCTAACCTTGTGGTCCGCGTTCACCAGTATCACCTTTAGGTCCTTGAACACCTTGTACACCTTGCTATCCCTTTTCTCCTCTAATAGGTATATGAGTTTTATAATCTGAGCCATCAGAAAAAATAATGGTTAAAGTATAGTCATCATTTAATCTAACAAAAGAAATACCATTTCCAGTATCACCTTTATCTCCTTTATCACCCTTCTAACCTTTATCTCCTTTGTCACCTTTAATAGAGCCAGTAGTAAATTCTGTTCCATCATCAAGAGTAACAGTAAGAGTGAAGTCATCATTAAGGCGGACGTCGCTTATACTGACTCCAGTTTCACCCTGCGGTCCAACCAGCGCCCGCAACCATTCATCTTTACTTCCTTCAAATCCCTGTTGTAAAGCAATTTCATAAGCAGAATATCCGCGATAAACAGTTTGCTAATCACCACTAGAACTTAAATTACCATCTAAATGAACTAATGGTACAATATTTCCTGAAATGTTATCCATCTTTCCACCTCCTTTACTCTACTTCAGGTTTTAATTCAAACCTTCCACTAATAAAAGTATTAACATCTCCATTAGCGAAAGTAATCTATATATCATAAACATATATTCCAAATCTTAACCTCTTAGTATCTTCCGGCTCTAAATGAAGAATACATGTATCAATTGGTATATCTTTATGAACTAACAATTTGGAGGTATTATATGCACTTTTCATAGCAAAGCGGAGAGAATCTTCTGGTCTAGGAACATATTCTTCACCATTAATAAAAATATCTATCTTTACTTTTAATGTATCTCCTCTTGTTAATTCAATTTCTTTTGTTTTGTTATTAACTTGATACATATTAAACCTCCTATATAATATAATCTATTATAACATTAGGTTTTATTTCATTTTCAAATTTTAATGAATCAATTCTAACATTATCTATTTCATATATTCCAGTTTTTCCAATTTCAATTTCAATATCTTCTCCTGTATTGATAAAACTAATTAATATTTTATCTCCAGGGTTAGCTTGAATACCAACCCTGGATAGATAACAATTTTTATCATTTGAGGTATTTTGAAAAACGGAATATTTATTTTTAATTAAATTAAAAAGATTATCAGTTTCTTCTAAATCTGCTGAATTTATTAACATAGACCATTGACCTTGATAACCATTATTATTTGTTATAACTTTATCTTCTTCCATTTTTAATTACCTCTTTAACCACTGCTACTACTATTCTTTGTTATGATAACATCACCAGTTACTTTTATAGTAAGTGTTTTCATATTTTCATCATAAGTTACTTTACTAGAATCCGTAGATACTTCAGTGCCACCCATTTGGACAGAAATACTAGAGAGAGGAACATTACCATCTGTGTTTATAATTTTTGTTTTATATGTTGAACCGAGTTTAATCTAACTCATTTGATTAAAAAAAGAATTTTGTGGTGTTAATGAAATTGAGCAAATCTTATTAGTAGTTAATAAAATTTCTCCTGTTTGCATAGTATCTTCTTCAAGTTTACTTGAAGGACCGACAGCAATAGAACCAGGAGATTCGATACGACCTAAACTATACCAATTTCCATATACTCTTTCAACTTCTTGAGTTGTCTATTGTCCTTCATCATCAACAACAATTATTTGTTCTGTTTCAGTATTTATTGGAGAATAATCATAAGCAAAAAATACTTTTGAATCACTATATACAGTTTTATCATTTTCTTTATATGCTTCAAGATCAACAGTAACAAGACCTAAAGTACCATTATTACTTTCTTCACCTAGCAATCCTGTTACAATTCCATCTGGATATAATGCATTTAAAGCGGCTGCCGCAATTTCTGTTTTACTACCTGTATATATAGTTATATCATCAAGAATATTATATAAACTACTATACTTCTCTTGAAGAGCTTGATTTTCATAAAATAAATCATGAAATCTTGGAAAAGTAAAAACGGTTGCTACCTTTAAAATCTGAAGGGGCTGAGCTAAATTACCAATATATACCCAGCCATCCTCTGAACGATGGTTATTATCATATGTTGCACCTGCCGCAGGAGTAATAAATTGATTTTCAATACCTTCAGAATTCATCTGAATATATAAATTTTTATTATCTCCAATAGATACATCACGAATTAAAGGTAATTTACCTACAACTTTTTTCTAAGTTCCCGCTGCGTCTACAGTATATTCTAAATTATCTGTATCATAATTATAACTAATTTCTTTCGGGAAATTTAATGTATAATAATGAGTTTCAGACTCTGTTTCATTTGATTTTCGAATAGATAAAGTTGCGTTATCTTCATTATAATTAAATTCTTCAATAGTATAAAAATTATCTATTATTTTCTAAGGTTCTCCAGTTGTATAATTTGCCCAGACTGTATTACCATCATAAGTCATTGATGTAATAGCCTTAATAGGGAAAACATCAAATTCATTTTCTCCAATAGCTTGTAATATATTATTTCTTCTTTCTGCCGCAGTTTCTTCTTCCTATTCTAGTTCTTCTTCTTCATCTGGAATCCAAAATTCCAAATTAAAATACTCATACCCATTTCTTCCATCTGCTATCTCTTGTGCAGTTGGTTTTGTGTTATATATAATAAAAATAACACCAGATTTTTCATCTTGTTTAATATTTTTTATATATTTAACAGCAGTTAAAGGTTGAGATTCTTCTGTTGGACCTAATACTGAATAAGATAACTACCCACTCTCTTCATCATAATTAATTCTGCTTACTGCGGGAATATACCAAGTCTGAGTTTCTCCATCATTAAAAGTTAAACTCAAAGCACCGCTAGGATTTTCATTAGGTACCCATGCATAAGTAGGCTCTGTAGGTTCTTCCTCTCCAGAACCTTCCTATGTCTATTCTGAAGAAGATTCTACTTTTACCCATTCTCCTGTATCTAAAGTAACATCAGTAATATATTTTAGTTTATTAATTAAAACAGTTTCTTTTTCTTTATTTGTTAAAGGATCTATTACAGAATGAACTAAAGTAACTTTTCCAGTATTATCTATTTTAATATCTTTTATATAATCTAATGTAAAAGTTTTGTTATCTTCATAAGTAAAAGAAAAAGTTAATATTCCATTTGCAAGAGTCACATTAGTAATTTGATTATAATCACCTAGATAATAATAAGTTACCTAACCAGCTTGTTTATTATCATAATTCCAATCTTCATAAATAAGAATCTATCTGTTTATATCTGCGGCCGCAGGTGAATATACAGATGAATCTACATTATACATCACCCTCTATCCACTATTATCTAAACTAGACAGCCAATTACTATAAGTAGTTACTTTTAAATTTTTAAAAGTATCACCTTTAACTCCTTTAGGGATATTTAAATGCCATTTGTTATAATAAGGGTGAGTACCATCATCAACTCTCTAAATTTTTGAAGCATCATCTATATTCCCATTTTTATTATATGGTTCTACCTGCTAAGTCTGCATCTAAGTCACTAAATAAGGGAATTTAAAACCAATAAAAGCTTCCGTATCATCTCCAAAATTATCATTTCTAACTGAAGTACAATACCATTGAATAGAATCATTATAAATATTACCATCTTTACCAGGAATTAATCCAGGATTAATATTATCTGGACTATATATTCCATTACTTTGTCTCGTTTCAAACCTCTCTTGCGAAGCTTTTGCCTAAGCTGCCTCATATGAAGTCATAGTTAATAACGGTGCTTTGCCCGCAGGTCCAACTATACTACCTATATATTCAGCGCCATGTGCTTCAATTTCTTCAGAATGTTCACTAAAAAAATCTCTTTTTAATAAATTTTTATAATGTTCTTCAGTTACTTCTGGATAAGCAACTTCGTTATTATTTTCATCCTTATATTTTAATCTATAAGCTTCAATTTTTCTATTACTACTATAATCATATCCTCTTCTAAAAATTTTTCCATTATCAGGATGATTCTTATTAGGATTATTTATTAAGACATATTCATCAAAAGCAACATCTTTAAATGAATTTCCTTGTGCAAAATCTTTCGTCATAGAAGGAATGTCTAAATAATTTTTCACAATAACGAAAGAAGCTCCCCTTCTACCTCCATAGAAGCTGTTATTCATTGCCATATTTATCACGCTCCTTCTTCATATTGATAATCGACTATAAAGGTATCTGGATTTACTACTAAATTTTCTCCATCTACTGTAACATCATAAACTTTTTTAATAAAACCTAAAAAAGTTATCCTATAGTCATTTCTTATTTCATAAATTCCACTAGGTCCAATTCTAATAGGCTCTCCATTAATACACATTAACATTCCAGAAGGCCCTTGAATACCTATTTTAGTTAAAGTTGAAGGGATAGAACTACTACCTAATATATTATTTATTTTACATACCTGGCATGTTGAAATTTCTATTATCCTTCCTGTGTATTTATCTAATTCATCTTGTTCCCAAACGCTTCCCGTTTCAGGGTTAATTGTAGTATAATAATCAACCATTTCTCTTCCTAAAATTACATTTAATTGACTGTAAGAAGCACTTGGTGCTAAAATAGTTTCATATACTGCATATTGAGGATCATCTAATGTAGTTGAACCACCAGCAAAAATAATAAAATCATCAACATATTGATAATTTTTAGACTGATTTGTTCCTTGGTCATTTGATAATCTTAATGTGATATTTTGATTATGATTAGGAAATTTCCTTTTTATAATTAGTTTTATATAATAATAATTACCAGATACAAAACCTTGTGCATTATTTTCTATATTATTTCCACTCAAAGAATATATATCTGTAATTCTTTTATCAATAAATTTATTTCCAGTAATTTCATTAGTTGTTTCTAAATCTTCAATAGAACAATGCATTATTTCTAATAATGATTTTGATTCTAAATTACTAGATAAAATTTGTCCTACTTTAAAACTCATTTTGCCTCCTCTCTTATACTTTCTATACAGCTTTAGAAGCATTTATTGTTAATAACCCCTCATTATCAAGAGAGAAAGACATGTTATTAATAATGTAGTCTCCCGTCATTGCACTATCAGGATTATTTATTGAAATTCTTGTATTAGGCTCTAAAAAATATAAAGGTATAGTTTGTAATGAAATAGATTCATTATAATTTGTAAATTCATGGAGTGTTTGTCTAATCTATTCATATGCAGAATAATTAGATCCCCCAATATCTAAATTATTATAAACATCTTCTGAAACTTGAGAAAAACGTTGGTTTCTCTTAATTGCTTCATTTGTTCCTTCAGAATCTCCTTTTTTTACTATAATTACATCTGGAATCCATTCTTCGAATACACAATTTACACTTTTACCCTTATCTGCTATATAAGATCTTCTTCCTATATTTTTAACAGAAATCTAAGTAATCTTTGGATTACCTGTATTAATAAAATCTAAAAAATAATTTATATCTGCGGGATGTTCAAGAACCTAATCATAATATTTTTGATTTACTAAATCATATATTTTAGGCCATTCAACTTTCAGTTCTGGATAGTAATAATTTGATTCTAATCCCCTTGCCTATGCGGCCGCTCCTTCAAGAAGAAGCTAGGTTCTCCAATCTTTAGCTTGAATTATTTCAACTTCAGCATCATATGTCTCCCATCTCCAGACTCCATTCTATTTTTTAGAATACTGTATATTATATTCTGAAGTTTTTTCATTTTTAATTATATAATATTGTCCCATGCTACTTTCTGGAGAAGGAAGTTCCCCTTTAATACTAGGATTACTAAAATCTGTTTCTCCTATAATAATTGGCATTTTCCATACCCCATAAGAATCTATCTAATACTCTTTATAATTAAACATTAAATATTTATCTGACTTTATCTTTGGGATCGTATCAATAGCCAAATGATAACGAAGCGGAATTTCATACCCTTCTGAAGTTGTCCTTATCCCCCAAATTACAAAATCATTTTTTATTGCCCCATATTGAGGAGTATTTGAATATGATTTAATTAATCGAGAATCTTCAAAAGTAAAAGAAGAAGTTCCAGAAGCCATATTAATTAAATATGCCATTAATTTATTCCCATTATTTTGAGATGCTATATAGTCTGGCACTAATTGTTGCTAATTAGCCGCTTCTAAGATATATAAAGACTGAGCATTATTAAAATAATTTTTCTTTTCTTGGAAAATAAAATTTCCATCTAAGTCATAAAAATATTCGTAATTTCCTAGAATCTATATAATTTTATCCAGATTATCTGTCACAGACGAACCGGCGTCCGCAATCAATTCTCCAGGAAAAGTAAAATCAGAATATATATATCCAACATCTTTTCCTTTTGAAAAAATAGAAGTAGCACTTACACCTTCTGATTCCTATATTACTTTCTCCCACTCTTGTTCATTAGCAAAATAAAAATCATTATTATTAATTTCTACATAATATAAAGGTTTATTTAAATTCCATTTCATTACCTTTTTTACTCTATTATCTAAATCAGAAATAATAATTTTACCTAATTGTTCTCCACCCCAGTGATGAACTAATTCTTGAATAATTTGATATATAGTTGGATAAATAGTAATAGGATTTCCATCTTCATCAAGAGTATCAAGAAAATGAAGGTCTGCGGCCGCCGGTATAGTGCCACCCGCAAACCCGTTCAACAAGCACATCTTATCTTGGAGTTGTAATGAAGCAACCAGGCCGCTATCCGATTCAGAAATTGCACAAGATATAATAATATAAGTCCCTAAAGGAAACCATAAAATATTATATTCTGGATAAGATTGAGTATTATTATAATACCCAATTTGAATATTTATCTTTTTATTAATAGATAAAACATTTTCAGCATCCATAATTTGTGTCATATTCTAATCCAATGCAATACTTAAATTAGCTGTTCTTCTTATAGAACTCTGACCATCTATATTAAAATTAGCAGAAATTACTCTTCCTTCAATTGCGGTTACGGGCTACTCATTCCAACTTAATACAGTAATATGGACAAAATAAGTTTTAACTGGTATTTTACTTAGTTCTTTAAGAAAGTCTGTATCACTTAAATAGTTATAATAAATTTTCATAATCAATACCCCTTTCTTAAAATTTGACAATAATAATCAATGATAGCCTATATAGGTACTCCCATAACCATTTGTTCCTAGGGTGAAAATAGATACCACCCGCCGCCATAATAAATACAAGTTGTAATATTAGATAAGGCTTTTCCCATTAACTAAGCCGTTTCATAATTTATTGCTGCAATTTCTTCATTTTCAACTAAAACTACTCCTTGCATGTTTTCTTCTGCTGTTGAAAATAATCTTGTTTTAATTATATTTAAACTTTCTTTATCAACAATCGTATATACATGATTCTTTTTAGGATTTGTAATTTCTTCTATTGAAGAATAATAATAATCAGAATCGTTTAATTCATAATAATATTCACTATCTGTTAGTTCAATATCTTTATTATTATTTTTACGAAGTTTTATACCCTATATATAAACTCCTTTTATATTAGTATTTTCATCATAAAATTCTAACAATCCTGTTGGGCCTATTAAAAAAGTATCATAATTATTTTCACTTGCATTAGTATTATCTTGCGCCTCTTTAACTCTTACTACTGTATTTGGAGCAGCATATATTCTCATCCCTTTTACCTGTTGTAACTCTTGAGACATATTTAATTTTAAATCTTCTTGGTCTTGTTCAATACCTTTTATTGATTGATAAGAAGCATAATAATATTTTGAATAAATTTTTTTAAAAATTGAATCAAATGTTTTAAAGAAACCAAAAAACTGCCCAATTTTATAAATATTTTCATACGTTTTAGGAATCAAAGAAGATTGTTCAAATTCTACAACAACAGCTTCATAAGAAATTACTCCCGTTTCTTGAGAAGATACAAATGATAAAGTTTGAACTTTTGTCGTACTATCTGCCAATTCATAAATACCTTCTGGTCCAATTACAATAATCTATCCATTTATATTTACTAAATGCCCTAAATATATTGGCTATTCAGATCCTTCACAAATTTTTAATCCCATACTACTATTTTTAGAAATTAAATATGGAGGAGAAGTAAGTTCTATTTTTAAATAAGACAAATAATCAACTTTTATATCAATCAAATCTGTTTTTAAATTATAGTATTTTGGAGCAATATAATTTTTAATAATCTAACCACTTGTTAAACTATTATCATAACCACCTCCAAAAGTTAAACTAGAATCTTTATTATATATTTGCCGATTTTTATAAACATCTTCTGCATCATTATCACTAATAGTAGTTTTATAATATAAATTATAATCAGGAATCATAACTTGTCCCTGTCTTGTCAGATTAACTTCTGTTTTATTAGAATACTATCCTTTATCTTGAATATTATATTTATCACAATTTTCAACAGTAAACTAATCTACCTATTGAACAGTACAAGTAAAATCATATATATGTCTACTTAATGTATTATTAGGTGTAAAACTAATATTCATTAATTTAACTAATATATTGCCCTAAGTTGTTGATTTATATAATTTGACATTATTTTTATATAAAAATTCAATTACTTTCTATCTAAAATCTCTTTCATATATGGAATTGTTGTATATATCGATACCATGTCTAGAATTATACTCATCATATTTATCTTTTCCTGCTATTGAATTAGTTCCATATAAATCAAGAGGAGAAGCATGCATACCATTCTATCTTGCATCCATAAAATGAGTAATAGTTCCACTTAATGAAAAAGTTCGATAATCGACATTTCCATTTCTTCTAATAAAAGGATATTTAGAGCCTATTGTTTGAGTTAAAGATTCTGCTATAACATGCGAATAATTGTTTACTTGAGGGTTAAATCTTATTTTTAATTGATTCTATGCCGTTACTAAAAATATATCTTCAAATACACACATAACAGGAGTTTGATATTCAATAAAATTAGAGCGGAAACCCTATAAATTTCTTTGTTGTAAAGAATATTTATACCATATTCCACTTTCAACAGTTTTATCATACCAAACTAAATTTATTTCATGAGTAGGCTATGCTAAAAAAGTATACATATCTTCCCATATATCAAAATTATCTTTACTAGAACTTCGTCTAATAATTAAATTCATACCTAGCGAACTAGGTTTTTCCTTAGACGTTACCATTACTTTGATGCGGCCGCCGCTATTATCAGCCTAAGCCTAGATTTTATAATTATTAGAGTCTAAAGTTGTATACTATACAAGCTACATTGTAAAAGTATATTCTTCAGTCCATTCATATAAATTATTTGATTGAAGTTCAAATTTTACGGTATAGGTTTCTTCATTTTTTAAATTATATTTAATTTTATAATGAATTTCATTAGGATTTGTGTAAATATTAGAATATTTTTCTCCACTATCTTCAATTATTTGATTCTAAGAATCATATAATAATATTCTATATTTTTTTAAATATTCATTATCTTGTTCCCCAAACTAAACTGTCCCTACTAAATATATATCTTGCAATGTAAAAGTTCGCTCTTCCGCATCGCTATCAAAACTTCTTAATTTTAATTTTGGTTTTTTAATACCTTTAATAAGTACAACTTGAGACCATTCTGAAAAATTAGCAAGATGACTGTTGTACCAACTTTCATCTAATATTTCATTCTAAGCTGGTAATTGCAGTGAATCATTAGTAAAACGGATTTGTAATTTATAATATTGCCCAGATAAAAATTCTTCTCCTTCTAAATCTTGAGCACTAATTTTTACATAATATCTTTCATCTGTTTTTAATGATGTATTTTCATACATTGTAGTATTCATAATTCCAGATGGATAACGATTTAAATTCAAAGCTGAATAATTAGTATTTTGATTTTGAATAGAAATTTGAACTAAATCAGCAACGCCTTTTGAAGCGATCTCTCCATTAGCATTTTTATAATGAGCAAAATCATTTAATGAATTATATATTGATAAAGAAAAATAAACTAAACATTCTCCATTTTTATCAAATGCTGGTATATATGCTTTTTTAAATATTGGTGGGTATAAGTTATTTCCTAAACCTGCCATAGAAACATTCCCCCTTTATAATATTTTTTATTTCTTTATAGATTAAAAAATAATGTTTTATTTTATTTGTTTTTGACCAAATAAAAAAAGGTTCTCTTCCTTGATATAAAAAGAGAACCTTTTAAAATTTTATAAAATTAATTAAGAACGACATGGGATACAAATATTAGTTCTATACTAGCTAGAGACAGGTTTTGTCGAATACACCTCTACTATGTCGTGTTTCTCTACTGGGTCTATTGAACCCAGCTATCCAACCTCTAATCATATATAATCACTCCTTTTATAGTAGACCAATTAAGAACTACATGGTACGCATATTGACGTCCTATGCCAACCACTAATTGGCGCTGTTGAATATACTTGGATTTCACCATTTTTCTTTACGAATAATGTTACAATTTTTGAGCCATCAGTTTGTCTAGGAATATTTGCAAGAGCACTCCACGCCGCATCCCATCCAGATATTTTTCCAATAGTAGTAAAATTTGGGTAACTATTATAACCCGCATTGGTAAATTCAGCATTAAAACTCAAATACAACATTCCATTTTTCTTATAAGCCTTAATTCCGCTAAATTGTGTATCAGTCATATATGTTGAACTAATAACTTTACTAATACTAAGTGTCTTAAGAGCAATTAAATCATTCAATTTATTAATAATCTGAGTTAATAGTTTTTTTAAATTAAGCATATATTATCTCCTTTTTATCGTATTAAAATGTTATTCAATCACATTACTTTCCCAGCCAGCATTTTGTATTGCAATTAATAATTCTGCATCAGTTTCTGAACCAGTAACATCTATACCTAAACAAATATTTCCACTCCAATCAATAGTTAATGCATTTGAACGATGTTCTTCAGTTAATCCATTTCCTATAACAAAAGAATATTTTGAATCTGTTTGTAATTCTTGCTCATTAAATCTGCCTATTACAAATTCTCCATCTTTTTCTGCATAAAGACCTTGACCAAATGCAGAAGATAACATTCCATCTTCTCCAATTCTTGTCCCAAATGTCATAGCTGGTGCTTTAGTATATGCCGTACTTGATATAACAGGAGTATATGTATACTTAGAACCAAAATCATCAAAATAAGTATCAAAAGATGCTTCTCCTCCATTATTTCCCGATGTTCTTGTACAAGACCCTTCTAAAATTGATAAATTGAGTGTTCTTTCACCGTTATATGTTAATGTAAAATTACATGTTAAATTATAAGAAACATTATAATCATTTGTAAAATTAGCTGTTATTTCATAAGTAACTGTTTTAGAAGCACCATAATTACAGGAAAAAGCAGGAGACTCAGGAATAACAATAGAATGTTTACTATGATAATAAACGTGACCACCATCATCATCATCATCATCATCATCATAATAATCAACATAATATTCAATACGAGTTGCATCTGCATTAACAGAATTAACTTTTACATTATTTAAAACAGACGAAGAATTATATATCGCAATTATCACCCTAATATTTTTTATATAAAATGTTTTCTCAGAAACTGAATCTTCAACATTTAATGTTATTGTAGAGCCGGATGTAATTGCATCAACTTCCCCAGCAGGAGCGGCTTCTGCTTCAGTTTCAAATGTTTTATTAGTAGAATTAATAGAAAATACCGTTGCTCCGCTATCATTAATTGATTTTATTCCGTCTTTTTCAATTACAAATCTTTGTTCATTATTCGCTCCAATAATTGCACCGCCTGTACCAAATGTCGCCAATTCTTTCTTATATATAGGGTCATAGAATTTCGTGTTATCGCCCGTAAAACTTGCAAGCGTTGATGTACCATTTCTTATATCAACAGAATCATTATCTATGAATACGTTTCTACCAGTTGCTTCTCTTGGAGTCTGCTCGCCATTATTCATATTAGCAATCATAATACCAGTAGAGTCCATTGATAAATAATTGGTGGCTACTTTTTTTGCGTCCTCAATATCTGCTTCAATATTATCAATAGCCTAAGTAACATCAGTTTTCTGAGCATAATTACTAGCTCCTTCTAAATTTCCAATATTAATAGAAGAAACTTTTAAAGCCCCGTTTTCTATTTCAATTCCACCAATAGTTCCAGAAGTGGCTATGATCTTACCTGTTAAATCAACATTAGAAGCATATATCGTTCCATCTCCCGTAACTCCAAATTTATCTCCAATAGCAAATCTTAACCCAGCTCTGCTTGTACTATTAATAGTTCTTGTAAAATCTGCTGAAGATAAAGCAATTGAATTATCAGCATTAGAAGTGATTACTACACTTTTCGTATGAACAGAAGATGAATCTATTTGAAAACCACCTATAGTTGCAATTAAAGCAGACAAATCATTTACTTCTGCATCAATAGCAGAAATTAAATTAGTTTGAATACGAGCTGCTGCTATATCACCTGTATTTATTTTACTTGCATTTATATCACTGATATTAGCATTACTAACTATCAAAGTTCCATTTGTGATAGAAGCGCCTCCAATGGTGCCACTAGTAGCTATAATCTTACCACTTAAATCAACTCCTAAAGCTGAAATAACACCATTTTTTATAGTAACATAATGTGTACTATCTTTATAATTTCTAATTCCATCAGTACCTAAATAAACACCTTCTATTGTACTAGTTGTACTATTAGTTCCATTATAAATATAACTTCTATCATTATTAGAATTAGAACCATCCTCATAATTTCCAATAATCCAATATTTTGAACCAGTACCAATATATCCTCTATCTGCTGCTATTATACCTTTAAAATATCCATTGTCAGTATAAATACCCCAACCATTTGGACTTTGACCACCTACATTAGGCAATCCCTACAAATTACCAATTCTAACATTAGGTTCTGCAAAACCTCCATAATTACTACTAGTAGTATTTAAAGGATTAATTCCACCATATATATCTAAAAAAGTTCTTCCATTATCACCAACAGCTGTTATATAAATACCAAGAGGATAAAAAGCAGTTGAACTACTAGCTCTTTGATATAATGAAATTTTTAAATTACGATAATTAGTACTACTAACTCCACTATTAACAAGAGTAGTATAGATATTAGAGGTTTGATTTTTATTATCTTTTATATTATCTATACTAATTGATGCGGCCGTCGCTGTACCGCGTATTTGACCTAGTAATGTCCCTAATGGTATCCATTCTCCATTTAATAATATCTAACCAGTTACTAATACTTTAGAATATTGCGGCCATGTAATAGAAGAATTATCTGTTAAATATAAACTAGACTCTACTGCAAAACTATTATTTGTATCTTTTCTTGTAAAACTTAAATAAGATGATGTAATAGTAACAGTTCCCTATCCACTTCCAATCGTAGGTGTAATATAAAAACTTCCATCAATTGTAGCTATATTAGAATTACTCCAACTATTAGTATGTAACTAACCTTTCACATCTAATAAACCTACAACTGTTGCGTCGTCAGCTTTTAGCTTTTTAAATATACCAGCTTCCGCCTCAATTAATGGAGTCTATATTTCACTTGCATAAATTTTATTTAAAAATCTGCTTGAGCCATGAACAATTAAATCTTTTAAAATTGCCATGTTTTAAACCTCCTTTCAATTAAAAAAGGAGGCTTACTCAGCATCCTTTTCATTCTATTCAAAAATAGATAGCATATCTAAATCATCCATGTCTAAATTGCAATCTACATTTAATCTTTCTATTTCTTTATTCATATCGATACTAGCAAAATCATAACTCTCTTTTGTTATTGCTAGTTCATTTAACTTCCCATTTAGTTCATCAATCTTTTTTTGATAATCATCAAAATATTCATCTTTTATTTTTCTTGCTGGAGTATCTTCTCCGTTTTCTCCTTTAACGGTTACTTCTTCACTTTTTTCATCATTAAAAAATTCTTCTTGAAGTTCATTTTCTAAACTTGCTTTAAGTTCATTAAAAGAATCAACCGTTTCAGCAATCTTTTTCATGTTTTTTCTTAATGCCCATAGAGTTGAAACAGATAAACCTTTTAACTTATCCTTATCTGCCCTAACTTTATTATACCAACCATTTATATTAATACATTCTATTACTAAAAGTTCTTTAGTCATAATTATTCTCCTTTTTACTCAATTAAATCTAATAAAAGCATTTTGCTTCTATTTCCTATATTTTATAAAATTTTACCTATTTTGTCAAATTACCTTCGGTAAAACCAGATATTATATTAACCTATTGATTATTAATAATTAATGTTTTTTCTGTTCCATTACAAGACCATACTCCTTGTTTATTTAAATCCATTTTTACACCTCTTCATATATTGCACCGTATATATTACCCTAATTGTCTATATAGGCTGAGTTATGGTATAATGAAAGTATATCTTCTAATGGTAAAACTGTACAATAAATACGAAGGTCAGATAAATTTCCTTTAAAAGGATAATTATTATTATATGAATGATTCCATAACCAAAACTTATCTGTATTATGTATATAATAATTAGAAGATCCAGATTGAGTTTCTGACTAGCCATTTATATAACAAAAACGGGTTCCATTATCATTTATTACTACCACATGATTCCATTCATTATCTTTCCAATGGATTGTAGTAAAACCTTTTGTTGGAGTTAAAGAGTTTACATATAATAAAGAATTTAATAAACCTATTTGCAATCCAGTGATTCGATCATTAAAAATAGCAGAATTAACAGTTTTTGCACATTTTATCCATAAAGAAACTGTTTTTGTTTCAGATGGAAGAACAATTCCTTCTAAATAAGTAGAAGAACTACCTTGTGCATATGTACTAGTATTATATTTAGGAGTATCAGTTTTATATTGAAAAGTTCCTATTTTTGTTCCATTATTACAATATCCAGAACAATCATACTCTATATTATTATTAAATCCTTTATCGTTCAATAAATAATGTAATATTAAACCTTGTGATATTTGTTTCACTTCAAGAGGTGAAAGGGCGTGATCATAAATACGGACATCATTTATTTTACCTTTAAAAAAATCTCCCCATCCGCTTCCACTTGTTTGGCTCGCCCCAATAGAAAAAATAGTCCCTAATTTAGAAATATCTCTCGCTACTGTTTTACTTGATTGATATTCACCATTAATATAATATTTAATTAAACCATTTTTAGAAGTAATAATTAAATTCACCCAAACATTAGTTGGAAAAGTATAAGAAGTAGTCCATTGAATATTTTGACCAATCACACCATCTATTCTAAGTTTATTTGAAATTAAAAATACAGAAAAACCAAACCCAACACCATTTCTACAGCATCCTAGTGTTTGAGTTGTAGTATCAGTTGTATAAAACCAAATACCATAAGACCAATCCTCATTTGGAAAAGAATAAGGAAAATATAAATAATTACTTCCACTAAAATTATAACACTTTCCAATTTTTCCATTATTATCAATGGTTGCTCCATTATTAGTTACAACCACATCATCTAATCCTTGACTATCAAGAGTCCCATTCAATGGCAACCAAACCCTTAAACTCACATCCTCATCCCTCCTAACATATGCGGACGTTGGTCAAATCCTGACATTAACCAACATCCGCTTATTTTTTATCCAAAGCTAAACACTAAAGCACTTAGTGTCTAATCATAATTTATATTACAATATTCACTTCCTGAGCTACCTTTAAAAGTAGTTGTTGCTAAATTATTAAAAGTTTTTCTTCCAGAGACAGTTTGTTCAGTTGCTAAAGTCACATAATCTTGTAAAGCAGTTGATAATGCAGTATTTTCTACATTACCAAGTCCAATATCTGATTTGGTAATAGTAACATTTGCACTTAAAGCATGCCCATTTACTGTTCTAGTTGTAGGTACCCTAGAAGTATCACTAGGATGTTTATGATCCTATCTAGCATATTTTTCGGAAGTACCAACCGCCGCAGTTCCATCCATTAATGGACTAGTACTAGCAGCTTCATATTCAATCCAAGGAACATTTACAAACATCTTCTATGAACTTAACTGGACTGCATAATTTCTATCAGATTCTGAAGTAGTATATCCTATTTTTACTCCACCCCTTGTTGTGCTAGAAGCAACAGGCAAAGAATAAGTTCCTTCAGGAGTCCCCCAAGTTCCATCCTATCTTAAATATTTAGTAGTTCCAGTCCCTATTGTAATAGAACTTTTTTCAATTTTTCCACTATTAGAAGAATCAGCAAATAATAAACTATCTCCATTTTCTAAAGTTACTGCTGTAGAAGTAATAGTTCCTGTATTTAAAATATTTCCATGTGAATGAGAAAAATCACTAACTTGAGATTTAGTAATACTAATATTACTAAATGTAGCACTTACTTGCCCATTAGCCTGAGAAAGAGAAGTAATTGTTTTTCCAACCCCTCCAGTGCCAATTGCGCCTCCATCAAGTGCATCAATAGCATTTATTACTGTTGATACTGTAGCTGCTTTATTCGTAGAAGCATTATAAGTTCCATCAAAAGTATAAGAGAAAATTGCATCTGCTGGAACAGATTTTTCAATGGTATATCCTATAGCCACTGGTTTTCCATCTGAATTAAAATAAACTGGGGTTTTATTATCCCCTATGCTGCTACCATTTGTATTAAGGGCCTCTGCTTTTTCAACGGAGGAAGAAGTAGCTGCTGTAATTGATACTGTTCTTGTTTCTGTTGTATTATCGCCAAAAGTTAAAACTAATTGACCACTATCATTAGAACCAATATCTATAATTTGCAAAGCATTTTCTACATTACTTAATCCTATATCTGATTTTGTTACACTAATATTATCACTTAAAGCATGCCCATTTACAGTTCTAATATTTGGAACATAAGCTGTTGTATCTAATGCCCATTTATTAGCAGCGGTCTTTTTTAATAATCCTGTAGTGCCAGTTAAAGCTTCAATTGCTTTTAAATTATCATTTCCATTTGTGATTTTACTCCATGTTAAATCTGGAATATCTGCCGCTACTAGCTTTCTAAAAGTTGGTGCGGCGGCCGCTGTCCCGCTACTAGGTCCAGCCAATATAGTATTTACGCTTTGGCTAATAAAAGATATTGTAGTATCTAAGGTTCCAGATTGAGCAGTATTTATACTAGATTGTAATGGAGTTGAAGCTTGAACTTTTACACTTGTTACAGTACCTATATTATCTGTTTTACTATTCCAATTATTTATGTCAGTTTGTTGAATATTTGCTGCTGCACTTGCTGAAAAAACAGGGTCTATCTAAGTATATGAAGTTAAAAAAGTGCTTCCTTTAGTAGCAGTAATAGCACCATTAGTCGCAGAAATAGCTGTAATAGCATTTCCATTTCCCGTTGTTGTTACAGTTGTTACAGTATCTGTTAATTTAGACCCACTAGGAACATCCATCCCTAAAGTAAAACCATTGACTTTTCCAGTCAAATCTCCAGCAATTCCATTCTAAACTGTTAAAGAATCTTCAATAGTAACCTAACCAGTAAAAATACCTCCACTTAAAGGCATATAAGTTGAAATAATTACATTACCACTTCCATCCTGAGTTGCTTTATCTGCGGTCGCTGCATGACTCACACTTAAACTAGAAGCATCTATCCAAGAAGGTAATCCATTACTACCTCCTGAACTTAGTAATTGCCCAGATACACCTGCCGCAGTTGAAAGCAAGGTTTGAGGGTCTGTATCACTTGCATATATAATCCCTTTTGATGTGAAACTAGTACTTCCAGTACCTCCGCTATAAATTGGTAAAACTTCAGCAATCCCGCCAGAACCTCCAATTTGAATAGGATTCCCATACTAATCTAATACATAAATATTTTTAGCGTATAAATTACCTTCACTAGTTACATAAAATTGATAATTCCAATAATTATTAGTTCCATTTGGCTAATCATTAATACTATTTTGTAAATTTGATAAAGCAGTAGAAGAAGAACTATTCCTTATATAAATAAACTTATCCGTTTCAGAAACAGGTACATGTAAACCCATATCCCAATATTTAGAATTATAAACTGGATAATGAAGTTTATAATCATCTCCACCTTGCTTATTTTCATTCCAAGCAGTATGAATTCTATTTGTATTTAATCTCCATGTACTTGTATCTCCTAATTGAATAGTAGCAGTCCCATTTCCTTTTATATAAGCAGATTTTAATTGGTTATAGTCCCAATAATTTCCTATATACCAATAATTAAGTTTATTTTCTCCTATTCTTCCATCATAAGCATAAATAGAACCTTTTATAAAAGCACCTTGATTATTATCGGTAGCATTAACTCCAAAAACAGGACTGTATATATTACCATCTGCTAAATCAAGAAAAGTTCCTTCTGTTGAATAAGGCGCAGTTCCTGCTTTATAATTAGTTGATTTAATTGCATTAGTTGCTAATTGCACAGCAGTAATATCATGTGCAACTATTTTATTTCCTGCTATTGTATTAGCAATAATTTTATCACCATGTAAATCTTTTATTTTAGCATTTGTAATTGCTAAATCTGAAATAGCATTTTCTTCAAATTGTTGCTACTTCCAATGCCCAGTAGTTGGATCTGTATAAGTATCATCATATACATACATTACAGTTCCAGCAGAAGATTCTTTAAATAAAGTATCTCCATTTATATAGTTTCCAGTTGTTGGAATTTCTGAACTATAATATACTTTATTTATTTTTTCAATTTGCTTATCTACATAATTATCTACATTTTGGTTAATCTAACCTTTTAAAATAGCAAGAGGAATACCTTGAATTCCTCTTTGTCCTTTATAAGTTAAATAAACATATCCAGTTTCATAATCTTGATACAAACCCAAATTATTTATATCTAAATCTAAATTCTAAACAAAAGTAGTAAGATTATCTACCTTACTATTAATTTGAGCGGAATCCGCCTTAGTTTCTTCAATCGAAAGCAGACTCTCATCTATACCTTCAATTTTATCTTTTATCTTTCTTAAATTAGTTGTAATGTCATCTTCTTCTTTATAATTTATATCACCAACTGTAGCTTGAAGATTAAATTGATTCTACATAGAAACATTATGTGCATCAATAGCAAGGGGTATATCTCCATAATATGAGCCATCTTCCTAATGAATACGAAGATATTTCAATCTCTCTAATTGTCTTATATTACTCATTAAAAATCCCCTCCTTTTTTTAAAATAATATTATTCATAAATAAAATAAAAAACTTATTTTATCTATTAATTTTCATTGACCTTGCGGCGGCCGCTATATGCAACATAAGTCTAGGTCTGTCTAGATCAACCTGCCGCCGCATTTTCTTATTGATTTTTTAAAATTTTTTTATTATAATATATATATAAAGAAAAAGAAAGGAATAAAAGAATGAAAGAAAGACTTACATTAACTAAAAATGATAATATAGAATGTAGAATACCCTTTTGTCCTGTTGAAGATTGGGTTTCAACAATAACAGATGGAATTAATCCAGATTGTTATGTCTGTGAAGATTGTCCTTTTATGGTATACATTAATAAACTTGCTGAATACGAAGATAAAGAAGAAATGATGGAGGACGATTTAAAATGAGTTCTTATATTAATTTTTATTTAAAAGTAGAAGATAAATATTGTCCGCTGGGTTCTTATTTAAGAAATTGTTCTGAATACCGATTTTTCAAAAATATAGTTCCTTTTAAAAAAATAGCTCCTATAACTATTAAAAATTTAAAAACCGTAATAGAGGATATTGAATTTGCGATAAACAATGAAATGAAAAGTATTGGAAGATATTCTTTAAATATTAAAGATATAAAAACTTTTAATAATTCAATAAATGAAAAAATGGAACTTATTGAAGATTATCGTAATACTATAAATGAATTAAAAGAAGACTTAGAAGCAAATAAAAAATGTCTTAATTTTGTTAACTGGTTAATTGAAATATTAACAGATGTAGAATACGACCCTTACGCCAATAAACATAATATTACTCAAGATAATTATTTATGGGTAGGTATAGAAGCTGGTCCTGAGAAGGAGGTAGATAATAATGCTGAATAAAGATGGAAAAAGAGAGCTGGTTTACGTAACTACTATAGATAAGATTCTTCCAATCGAAGGGGCCGATAGAGTAGAGCAGGCGGTCGTCGGTGGATGGCATATTATGGTTAGAAAAGGTCAGTTTAAACCTGGAGCTGCCGCAATTTATTTTGAGATTGATTCAAAGGTGCCTGAGACTGAACCTTTTAAGTTTCTTGAAGCTAAACATTATAAGATTAAAACTCAGAAATATTTTAAGGGTACTGTAATTAGCCAGGGTCTTCTTATGGCTGCTGAAGACTTCGGTTGGACTACTCAGGTAGAACCTCTTGGAGGAGTAAGAACTGAAGTTATCATTGACGATAAAGGTAAAGCACATTATCCTGATGATGAATCTCGTTTTCTTACTGAAAAGCTGGGTGTAACCTATGCAGTAGATGAGGATAACACTCGTAAAGCAGCATCCGCAGATAAATATAAGAAAATGGTTCAGCGTAATGGTAAGCTGTTCTCTCATCAGCCTTTCCGCTGGCTTATGAAAAGAGATTGGGGTAAGAAACTTCTCTTCCTTTTCTTTGGCAGAAAGAAAGATAAAAGAGGTGCTTGGCCCTCTTGGATTAAGAAAACGGATGAGGAACGGGTGCAGAATATGCCTTGGATTCTTGAAAATAAAAATCCTTGGATTGCAACTGAAAAAATTGATGGAACTTCTACTACTTTTGCTATTAAAAGAGGTAAGAAACCTTTTGAAAAAGATGAGTTTTATATCTGCTCTCGTAATGTAGTATTTGACACTCCTGAAAAGGGATGTTTTTATGATACCAATGTATACACTGAAATGGCACAAAAATATAATATGAAAACAATTTTGGCTATTCTTCTTAAAGAATTTCCTTGTGCAGATTACATTATTATTCAGGGCGAGACATACGGGGCCGAAATTCAAAAAAGAGATTACTCTAAAAAAGACCATGATTTTATGGCTTTTAATCTTATCATGTCTCATACTGGAAGATGGAATACTAAAGATATGGAAGAACTGTTAAAGAAATATCATATTCCTTGTGTTCCTATTGTAGATGACAATTTTATTCTCCCTGATACTGTTGAAGAGCTTCTTGATTATGCAACTGGCAATTCTGTAGTAGATGGAAAGATGAGAGAGGGTATTGTATTTCGTTCTCTTGACGGAATCCAGTCTTTCAAAGCAGTTTCTAATGAATTTTTGCTTAAATATCATCAGTGATAAAGCAGAGGAGATTTTCCTCTGCTTTATTTGATTTTTTTATTTTTTTTTGATATAATTATATTATAATAAATAAAAGAGGTGAAAAAAATGAATATTTACAAAGTTTACTTTACTAATCCTTCAAGAGAAACTTCAAGAGAAATTGGAAGGGGAAGAACTTTAAATCAAGCTCGTAAAACTATTTTTCGATTCTTAGACAATCATCATTATTATTGTCCATATCAAAGAATGTGGGAAGATGAAGATGGAATTTGGGTTGATGTAGGTTCTTGGTCTGAATTCTTCTGTATTAAGGAAGAGGTGATATAATATGGCAAGAAAAACAAAAGATGTCAGAAATATCACCCTTAGCGATTTTTATTGTACTAAATGTGGAATGAAAGGAATCCCTGTATTCAGAACAATAGGTCAAGAAAGAGAGCCAGGACATTTAAAAAAACTTTTTTGCTTGCATTGTCAAGAAGAAACTAATATGGCGGAAGTCCGTCCAAGGGGTAAATATACTCTGGATGATTTCTGGATTGAATACCAGGGTGGCAACTTTACATCAAGCGGCGACCGCATTGAACCTTGGAAAATTTTTGTTGCAAATTATAAAAAGGAGGGATTGAAATGATATATCTTACATCAGATTTGCATATCGGACACGATAAAGAATTCATTTGGAAAGCTAGAGGTTTTAATTCTATTGAAGAGCATGATACTGCTATTTTATTGCATTGTAATGAAATAATTGGGCCAGAAGATGAACTTTACATTCTTGGTGACCTTGCTATGAGTGGAGATGAAAAAGAATGGAATAGAATTTATAACCAACTTGTTTGTCAAAATGTACATTATATTCAAGGAAATCATGATACTAACTATAAAATGGATTTATATGATGGATATGGATTTAATTTCCATGGATACGCAGATATGATAAAATATCAAAAAAAGGCTTTTTATCTATCCCATTATCCAACTATGGTCGGAAATAAAGAAGATAAAAAATTTCTTTGGAATCTTTCTGGTCACACTCATTCTAAAAATAAATTTGAATATGGTCAATATCATATTTATAATGTTGCAGTAGATGCACATAATTGTTATCCCGTATCTATTGAAGATATTATAAAAGATATTCAAAATTATAATAGTATACAAATATAAAGGAGATTCTATGAAACTATTAACAGCAGAATATGACTACACTACAGAGACTGCACAAGTAGAACTTAGTCATAAAGGTAAAATTTATAAAGGCTCTGCCCATTATAAAGAAACAGATAAAAATGTTCCTAATAGATTTTTTGGACAGCGTTTAGCTGAAAAGAGAGCTATGATAGGATATTGGAAAGAGCAGCGGGATAAAAATAAAATTAAAAAGCAAGCTTTAAAATCTTTAAGAAAGGATATAGAAAAAACTCTTTTAGATAAAAACATTCCTTATGGAGAAAGAGAAAAAATAATTATAAAAATATTAGATAATCATATTAAATATTATGATAAAACAGCTAAAGATTATGCAGAAGTTATTCAAATTCAAAAAGATGATATTCAAAGAGGTTTTCAACTTCGAGAGCAATTACTAAGTAAGGTCAACAATAAATAAAACTTCTTTAATAAAAATCACTATTAGTAGAAACCTATTAATAGTGATTTTTTTATTTTAGGAGGTGAATCAATATGATTAGAGGTTGGATACCAGGTTTTGGAAGACCTAGTAGCTAGACAAGACATGGAGATACTCAAGTTCTTATTGATATGAAAAATGGCATTTGTTTTATTATAGATGGAGATTGCGGTGCAGGTGCTACTGCGTTAATTGCTTATTTAAAGAGAAATAAGATTAAAAAAGTGTATCTTTTATTATCTCACCCCCATTATGATCATGCTGATGGATTAAGAAAAATAATTAAAGATAGTTATTTTACAGTATTAGCTTTTTATTGCTACGATCCAAATTCATTAAAGAGTGGATTAAGAAACAATAAAGGTAGTGATGCTGTTAGAGATGATATTAATTATCTTAATAAAATTATTTCTGAAGCAAAAGCTAAAAAAATTCCAGTTAAATATTTAAAACATGGAGATAAGGTTGAACTTGGAGATATTAAATTTAAAGTTTATAGAGAACAACCTAGTTATGTAGCAAATGATGATGATAATGGATGGTCTTATGTAAACGATGGAAGTCTATGTTGTTATTTTAATGAATGGTATTATTGGACCAGCGGAGATGGCCCAGAAAGAATTTGGGATTTTATTAAAAAACTTAATATAAAAGTAAAATTCTTTAAAATCCCACACCATGGAAATAACTGTACTGCTTCTCAAGCTAGTGGATTAAAAGAAAATGGCGCAAATTATTGTTGGTACAATAACTTAGAACCAAATGGAATTGGCACAACAGATTTTACTGCATATGGAGCTAGACGTTGTAAACAAGCTGGTATTACAGTACTAGAAGATGTTGGAGACATTAATTTTGTTGTTTGTGACGGTAAATTTATAATGTACAAGAGTGGAAAATAGTATTCATTTTCTGTTCCTTATAAAGGAAGCAATACTTTAAAAACAACTGGATTAGTAGATGTTGTTAGAGGAGTGTTTATGGGTAAATATAAATCTAACAATAGTAGAATGACATATCTTCTTGATGCAGGATATGATCCAATTGTAGTTCAAAAAAGAGTAAATCTTATGCACAACGTAGCAAAAAATATTATTGATGGCAAAGTTAGTTTTGGTAAAAATCAATAGAGAATCAATAACCTTGATAAATTATTTGGAAGAGGATACGGACAACTCATCCAAGATGAAATAAACTCTTTATTAAATGCAAAATCAAAAAAATGGTAAGGAGGACTTTCACATGATAAACAAAAAGGTAATTGATATTTCTCAATTTAATAATGTTACAAATTGGGAAAAAGTTAAAGCTACTGGTTATCCTGTTATAATCCGAATTGGTTATAGAGGGAGTAAAACAGGAATTATTACTTGTGACCCAAAATATAAACAATACCGTGCAGCTTGTGAAAAATATGAAATTGAACATTCTTTTTATTTCTTTCCTTGTTCAATAACAAGAGCAGAAGCTGAAGAATAGGCTCAATTTATTATTAATGAAGTTAAAAGTACTAATCTTAATATGCCAGTGTGGTTAGATAGCGAAGTTGTTCAACGAGATAAAAGCGGTCGCTCAGATAAATTATCAAGAGCAAAAAGAACAGAAATGTTAAATATTATCTGTAATAAATTGCTGGCGGCAGGCATCCCATGTGGCATATATGCATCTAGAGCATGGTTGTATAATAACTTAGATATGTCTAAAATTGCGGCGGCCGCAGAGTATAATACCTGGGTTGCAGAATATGGAGTATCTAAAAATAAATATGATGGAAATCAGGTATTATGGCAATATACTTCTGGTGGCAGCGCAGATGGCATCGCCGGCCGCGTTGATTTAAGCTACATTATGAATGTTTTTAATATGAACGCCGCAGAAATAAAAAAGCCAGAAAAACAAGAAACTAAACCAATTGAAAAGTCAGAATGGGAAAAAGTTCTTGAAGTAGCCAAAGCGGAATTAGGTTATTTATAGAAAAGATCTAATAGTCAGCTTGACAGTAAAACAGGTAATGCTGGATATAATAACTATACTAAATATTGGAGAGATATTAATAAATGGTGTGGTAAAAATTACCAAGCACAACCTTGGTGTGCTGGTTTTGTAACTTGGTGTATTACAATGGCTCTTGGTATTGACAGAGCTAAACAATTATTAAAACATTATCCTTATGTTTACTGTCCAACTTTAGGTAGTTTATTTACAAAACATGCTAATCCTCAAGTAGGTGATATTGTGATTTTTTATAAAAATGGTACATTCGCGCACACTGGTTTTGTTATTGCTGTTGATGGTGATAAATTTACTACTATTGAAGGAAATACTTCTGGTGCTTCTTCTATTGTAGATAACGGTGGCGGAGTTTGTCAAAAAACATATTATAATTCTAAATTACCAGGAACTAAATTCTGTAGACCTGCTTATAATTCAACTAAAATAACTACTGATACAAATAAAGTTGTTGTGGCTGATGATATGCATACTGTAAAATGGAAAGGCTATGTTAATATTGGTAACAATGTTAAATTAGCTGTAAGACTTCAGCCAAATTTAACTGCTAAAGAATGTTCTTTTAGTGGATTAAAACAAGGCACAGAAGTTGGCGTAGCATATAAGCAAGGTGATTGGTATCTTATTAAATATGACGGAAAGTTTGGATATGTCCAAAGTCAATATATAGGTAAAACTAAGATTAGCGAGGTGTCAAACCCAGACCCTATTGTTGATGATATTCATACTATTAAATGGAATGGTGTTGTTAGTACAAAGGGTGGATCATTAAATGTTAGACTTCAGCCTATGACTTCCGCAAAAACTTGTAGTTTCAGTCCCCTTCGTAAAGGTACAGAAATAGGTGTATGTCATCAAGATGGTGACTGGTATTTAATCAAGTATAACGGGAAGTATGGCTATGTCTATTCTTCCTATGTAAAAAGAAAATAATATAATGGAGGAATAGACCAATGGAAAAAAATGCTGTTATAGCAATTTTTATAGCTGTTATAGGCTCAAACGCTTTATGGGGATTTATACAGTTTTTATTACAACGTAAAGATAATAAAGAAGATTGTTCGAAAAAGATAATCGAGATGATTCAGAAACTTGATGAAAAGATTGATGAGAAAATTGTTGAAATTGATAACAGGTCGAATCAACGTAACGAGCAGCTTAATAAAAAGATTGATAAATTAAATGGTGAATTTGGTGAGCATACTGTAATTGCATGTCGTGTTCGTATTCTTAAATTTATGGATGAAATTCTTGAAGGGTGGGAACATAGCCATGACAGCTATGTGCAAGTAATGCAAGATATTACAAATTATTTAAATTATTGTAGGGAGCATCCCGAATTCAAGAATCATCAAACTGAAGCATCAATTGAATACATTAAGAACGATTATCAAGAACGTTTAGAAAAAAATAATTTTAAGGTTAGTAATTAAGGAGGAAGAGTTATGGAATTTGGAGCTATTATTGCGGCGGCCGTCCTTGTAGAAGGTCTTATTTAGTATGGTAAAACAATCGCCCAGGCTTTTGAAACTGGAGAGAAGAAAACTGGAATTACTCAATTAATTAGTATTTTAATTGGAATTCTTATTGCTTTTGCTTTTGGAGCTGATGCTTTTAAAGCACTTGGAATGGTAGTGAATCCCGCAATTGGAACTTTCTTAACAGGAATTGTAATAAGTAGAGGTTCTAATTATGCAAGTGATTTACTAAGTAGAATTGCAAATCCTAATGTGGGATAAATAAAATAATAATAGGAGGTAGTGTAATGCTACCTCCTATTTTTTTGTCTATATATATATTTTAACGGATACGTGAAACCTCTCTGACTTATTTCCTTTTTTATATTATATGAAAATTTTTTAGAGATGTCAAGTCAATGTGATATAAAGTCAAGAACTAAAATGATGCAAGATTTTTATTTTCATATGAACTGAGGAATGAAATTTGCAAATTTTTAAAAATTATGATATAATTTATTTATAAAATAAAAAGGAGTATTAATATGACAAATAAAACTTTATATAATGAAAATTCAATTGAGTCATAAGGCCAGGACAGGCTTGGTTAATTTATATTTTTTATTTTCTATAATATTATAGAATATATTAAATATAAGGAGAAATAAAAATGAGAAAATGTTCTATTTATTGTTTTACAAACTTAATTAATCATAAGCAATATATTGGTTCTACTATAGTTCCTTCTAATATAAGATACAATCAACATATTTATAATTCTACTCATACTAATGCTCATCAATATGAATATCCATTATATCAAGCTATGAGAAAATATGGTTTGGATAATTTTAAATTTGAAGTATTATTAGAAAAAGAGTGCGAAGAAAAAGAAATTAGAGATATTGAAAAAGAATATATTATTAAATATAACACTTTATCTCCAAACGGATATAATCAAACTTTAGATACAAAACATCCAATAAATAGTGTTTAGGCTTATAGAAAAATGAGCGAAACAAAAAGGAAAAATGCTAAAGACGTAGCTGAAGTAGACTGTGAAAATAAAATATTAAATATCTGGAGAAGTATTGTTGATTGTGCAGAAGAGACGGGTTTAAATGAGAAAAAAATTGCTGCTTGTTGTAGAGGTGAAATACTTACAACAGAAAAAAGAATTTTTCGTTGGATAGACAATAACAATGGAGAATTAATAATTCCAGAATATAAAATTGGAAATGCTTTTAGTTATAAAGGAAAAGCAGGAACTACACAAAAACAAAAAACAAATAGAAAAGTTATGCAAAAAAATTTAAAAACAGGAGAAATAATAGCCATTTATGACTCTATCGCTCTCGCATCTCGAGAAACAGGCTGTGATAATAGTGGAATTAGTAAAGCTTGCAGGGGAAATAGAAGTCATTGTGGTGGATTTAAATGGGAGTATGTTAATGAATAATGATAAGCATTTATATACAAAAAATAGTATCGAAACTCTAACCCCCCTTGAATTTACACGGCATTCTCCAGGAGTATATTGCGGAGATACTACATATGCAACTCAATTACTAGTTGAAATTATTTCTAATGCTGTTGATGAATATAGACTTGGACATGGAAATAGAATTGATGTAACAATTATTGAAAGTGAAGTTTCAGTAAGAGATTATGGACAAGGTTTTATTCCAAATAGTTTTAGAGAAGACGGTAAAACAATTCTTGAAGCTGCTTTTAGTGTTCTTAATACTTCTGGTAAATACAGAGAAGATGGAACATATGAAGGGACATCTCTTGGTTCTTTTGGTATTGGTTCTAAAATTACCACATTTTTATCTCATTGGTTAAGAGTTAAAACTATGAGAGATGGAGAATGGGAAGAAATATATTTTAAAGAAGGTGTTTTTCAAAATAGAACCTCAGGAGCAGGCGGTGTATCTGGAACTTTAGTAGAATGGCAGCCTTCAGAAGAATTTTTTACTCATACAGAAGTAGAAAGTAATAAAATTCATAACTTGTTTAAAACAATAGTATGCCTATGTCCTGGATTAACCATTCATCTTGTTGAAAATGGAAAAACCTATGATTATGTATCTACAAGAGGATTACATGATTTGGTTGACGCGGCGGTCGGTGATAAAGAACTGATTGACTCTAGGTTTGATATGAATTATGCCGAAGGTAAGAATAAGATGGATATGGTTCTTACATATACATCTAATTATTCTTCAACTATCATTCCATATGTCAATACTGGTCTTACTGAGAATGGCCCTCATATTACTCAAGTTAAAACTCTTATTACTAGAGAATTTAATAAATTTTTTAAAGAGAAGAAATGGTTAAAAGCTACGGATGAAAATTTAAGCGGTGATGATATACAGGAAGGTATGTATATTATTTTTAATATTACCGCTCCAAATGTTTCATATGATGCTCAGGTTAAGAGTCGTATCACTAAAATTGATATGAAACCTTTTAATGCAGCCTTGTCTGAAAATTTAAGTTATTGGTTAAACAATAATGAAAAGGAAGTTAAATTAATTGCGGATAAGGCTATTAATGCTAAAAAAGCTAGAGAAGCTGCAAAAAAGGCTAGAGAGAAAGCTAGAGAGCAAGGTAAGAAAAAAGAGAAGGCTCTTAAATTTGATAGTAAGCTAGCTGATTGTTACAGTAAAGACCGCAGTAAATGTGAAATATATATTGTAGAAGGTAACAGCGCTGCTGGTGGATTAAAGACTGCAAGAAATAATGAATTTCAAGCAGTAATGCCTGTAAGAGGTAAAATTCTTAATACACAGAAAGCTACATTAGATAAGATTCAGAAAAATGCAGAAATTATGACAATGATTGATGCATTTGGTTTAAAGATTGATACTAAAACAATGAAAGTAACTTATGATGAAGATGATTTACGTTATGGTAAAATTATCATTATGAGCGATGCTGACGTTGATGGAGCACATATTAAGAATCTATTTTATACCTTTATATGGAACTTCTGTCCAGATTTGATTTATGATGGATATATTTATGCAGGAGTACCTCCACTTTATAAAATTACTTTGGCAGGAAATAAAGGTTATAAATATCTTAAAAATGATGAAGAGCTTGAGCAGTATAGAAAAACTCATACTGGAAACTATCAAGTAAACCGTATGAAAGGGTAAGAGATAGTCTGGCCCTTAGCCATTTTTCCGTTTATCAACGGGGTTATCTAATTTTTAGATAGCTAACGAGGTAGTCTGACCGTTATAATTTAGGACATTTCAGGGAAACCTTGAAATGATAATTTTAAAATTATAATAGAAGATAATCTCGTGGGAAGATTTTACTATTACACAAGATTATCTCCGAATTTTTTACAAGGAGATAAAATAATGATAGGAATTTATAAAATTACAAATAAAATTAATAAAAAATGTTATATTGGTCAATCTAATCAAATTGAAAAAAGATGGAGAGACCATAAAACATATTAGTGGAAAAGACATCCCGAATATCCATTATACAAGGCTTTTATAAAATATGGAATTGAAAATTTTACATTTGAAGTGATTGAATAGTGTTAGTTATCTTAGTTAGATGAAAGAGAAAGATATTGGATAAAATATTATAATAGTCTTGCTCATAATAATGGCTATAATATCAGAGAAGGTGGTTATGGAGAACCTGGAGAATTACATCCTAACCATAAATTAACAGAAAAAGATGTTATAGATATAAGAACTAGATATAATAATCACGAAAGATGTAAAGAAGTAGAAAAACTATATTTTGATAAAATTGGTCATAATGGTTTTTCTAAAATATGGAAGGGGTAGACTTGGAAACATATAATGCCATAGGTATATACAGAAGAAAATAAAGATTTTCATCTTCATAATACGGGACAAAAAGGCTCTGAAAATGGACGTTCTAAATTAACAGAAGAGAATGTTTATGAAATTAGAGTTAGAAAAAAGAATGGCGAAAAAATTAAAGATGTATATGAAGATTATAAATTTCTTAATATAACCTTTGGTTCATTTCAAAATGTATGGTATGGATGTAACTGGAAACACGTAATAGTAAAATAACCTGTATCGACTATCCACGTTGTTGTGGAGTACAATAACTATTGATACGTTATTGGAAAAGGTGGCCTTTGTTTATACAAAGAAGAAATAGTCAGTACCATTAGAAATAATGGATTAATACGTAGGTGAGATGGATGTAGAACAGATTGAAGAAACTCTTACTGACCCTAATAATAGAATTATTAAACAGATTACTATTGAAGATATAGATGAAACAGATATGCTCTTTGAAGATTTAATGGGAACTAAAATTGAACCTAGAAAAGCTTTTATTAGAGAACATAGCAAGGAGGCTACTTATAATGCAGAATGAAATTAAAGTAAATGATGAATTTATTTTACATAGTTTAGATGGGAATAATTATAAAATGGTTATTTATAATATAAATTATTTTAGACCCCCAGATCAGACTTTTGCAGTATTATTTTATGATGAAAATGGGAACAGTGTTGAAAATACTTGTAACGATTTCTTTTTTATTGGAGAAAATTTCTTTATTAAACATGAAGGAAAAATAGAAAGGATTTAATATATGGATAAATTAAAAAATTGTTTTTAGTATCCATGTAAATTTCATTCTTATAGCTGGGAATCATCTTATTTTGGAGAATGGTATTGTTTGAAACGATAGTGTGAAATTGATGATATAGTTGAAAAAATAAACTGTAAAGATTTTCAATTAGCAAAAACATGTCTTGATTGCAAACATTCTTGGTCAAGAGTATATGAGACAGGCACAATAGATGATATTGAATATAGATGTAAATTGCAAAATGATAAATTAATTTATGATGATTCAGAATGTGGTATTCATCATTATTATAATATACCGGAATGTAAAATAAATAAATTTGAATTGGAGTAGTAAGTAATGCAAAATAATAAAGAAAAAATTATAAATATTTTAACTTCTGAATTATCTTATTCTTATTGTGATAATTGTAAATATAATGATTATGAACAATATGAAGATAAATGTTGTCTTGACTGTCATAGAAAATATCAAAATTGGGCATTATCTCCTGGTACAGCAGAAGAACTTGCAGATAAAATTTTAAAAGAAATAGAGGTATAAAAGAATGACAAATTTTAAAATAAAATTAAATTTAAAAAAGTATCCTATTTCTAATTTATCTTCTATTATAAATGCACCCATTTTAAAAGATAAAAAGGCAATAGGAGTAATTACTAATTACTATATAGATACAGATGAAGCTACAGGATATATATTTGATGATATAACTCCAAATTTTGATGCAGATATTCAAAATATTGTTTCAGTAGAATTAATAGAAGGTAATAAATAATGTGGAATAAAAATATGATATTAATTGATAATCCTTACCATATTCCTACTAAATATTGTCCAAATGGTCAATTCTGTCCTATGGGGATTATAGACCGTGAAAAATATTGTATACTACCATGTTTCTTTTATGATAGTATTTTTTGCACTTATTGGATAAGTAGTTATAATCAAGAAAAAGCAGCAAAGGAATGGGAAGAAAAATGCAAAATAAACATAAATTAAATATGATGAATAAAACAAAAGAAGAATATATAAAAATAATTGATTTTTTAATGGGCATAGAAGAGAACAATGAAGATGTTTATGAAACCATAAAAACAACTTTAAAAGAAGATTTTGATTTTGAATATTATAGTCCATATGAAAAAGAAAGGTTGCAATATGCAAAATGATTTAACAAAAGAACTTAGTACCAATTTTATAGAATATGCGGTCGCCGTTAACACCGACCGTGCAATTCCAGATGCTAAATCAGGACTTAAGCCAGTCGCCAAGCGTATTCTTTGGTCTGCATTTGAGGAGAAAAGATTTTCATCTAAGCCTCATGTAAAGGCCGCAAGAATTGTCGGTGACGTAATGGGTAAGTATCATCCTCATGGGGATTCGTCTATCTATGGAGCCATGGTACGTCTTTCCCAGCCTTGGGTAATGAGATACCCTCTAATCGATTGGCATGGTAATAATGGAAATATTGCAGGTGATGGACCAGCTGCTGCTCGTTATACCGAAGCCCGCCTTAGTAAAATAGCAGAAGAAGGAATGTTAAATGGAATTAAAAAGAATAATGTAGATTTTATACCAAACTATGATGAGACTCTTGAAGAGCCTGTTACTCTCCCTTCTGCCTTTCCTAATCTACTCTGTAATCCTAACACTGGTATTGGGGTTGCCATGGCATGCAATTGGGCACCTCATAATCTTAATGATGTCGCAAAAGCAGTGTTTGATTATTTGGATGGTCTTACTCCTATGTTGGACGGCCCTGATTTTCCGACTGGTGGATTAATAATTAATAAAGATGATATTCCTAAAATTATGAAAACTGGGCATGGAACAGTTAAAATTCAAGCTAGATATAATATCGAAGGAAATAAAATTATCTTTTATGAAATACCTTATGGAGAAACAATAGAAGGATTAATAGCACAAGTAGGTAAAGCTTGTGAAGATAAAGAAATTGAAGGTATTTCAGATATACATGATGAAAGTTCTAAGAAGATTAGAATTGTTGTAACTTGTGAGAGAGGAGCTAATCCTTCTTCCATTGTTGCAAAATTATATAATAAAACTAATTTTCAATCTTCTTTTAGTTATAATCAAGTTGCTTTAGTTGATAAAACTCCTACAGAATTAAATCTTGAAGATGCGATTAAAATTTATGTTGACCATAATCTTGATTGTATTGTTAAAGAATGTAATTTTGATTTAACAAAAGCAAAAGCAAGATTGGAAATTATAGAAGGATTACTCAAAGCACTTGAGGATATTGATAATATTATCGCTCTAATTAAAGCATCTGAAAGTGCGGCAGCCGCTAAAGTCAATCTTATAGCTAAGTATAATTTTACAGAGAACCAGGCTAAAGCTATACTTGCAATGAGATTATCTTCTCTTGCTAGATTAGAAAAGGTTGAATTAGAAAAAGAAAAAGCTGAACTTGAAAATAAGATTAATGACCTTATTGATATTTTAGCTAATAAAAATAGACAAAAAGATATACTTAAAACTAGATTAAATGATTTAGTTAAGAAGTACGGGGATGCTCGTAGAACAGAACTTGCTCAAATTGAAATAACAAAAGAAGAAAAAGAAAAAGCTGAGATTATTCCTGAAGATGTTGTTGTTATTGTTAATAATTTAAATGAAGTAAAACGTATTCCTAAAAAGAATTTTAAAGTACAACATAGACGTGGAGTAGGAGTTAAAACAGCTTCTGAATCTCCTAGAATAATGCTAGCAACAAACACTATTGATACTCTTATGATTTTCACTTCTGAAGGAAAAATGTATCGTTTAAATGTAGATAAAATTCCTGAGGGAACTAATGCATCTAGGGGAGTTAATCTTAAAACTATTTTAAAACTAGATGATAAGGAAATTATCCAAGAAATTGCTTCCGCTAGAGGGGAAAAACCTGCTGATTATGTAGTATTCTTCACTAAAAATGGTCTTGTTAAAAAGACGAAATTTGAAGAATATGTTAATACTAAAAAGACAACAGGTATTCAAGCTATTAAAATAAAAGATAATGATGAACTTGCCTTTGTTCGTTTTATGAATGATGATGAAAAAATTATTCTTATAACAGAAGAAGGATATGCCATTAAATTTACTTTTGATGATATTAAACCCATTGGTAGATTAACTAGTGGAGTTAAAGGAATTAATTTAAGAGATGGAGATGGCATTACTGGAGCAATTAATTTTTCTTCTAATGAAGATTATGTTGTATTAATCACAAAAGAAGGAAAAAGTAAACGCATGCCTATTTCTGATTTTACTATTCAAAACCGCGGCGGCCGTGGTGTTATGGCACTAAAGCTAGACCCTAATGATTATGTGGCGGCCGCACTTAAAGCTTCAGAAGAAGATGCTATCTTAATAGCAGGTAAACCGAATTCAATTTGTGTTCCAGTAAAAGAAATTTCAATTCAATCTAAATTAGGTACTGGAACTAAAATTATTGAAAGAAGTCAAGTTGAATCTGCTATTATTGTTTAAGGAGAAAAGATGATTAAAACATTATATAAACCATTTCAGCATTGGTCTGAAAAAGGAAGTGTGTATCTTGTTTCAGATACACACTTTGAGGATGATGATAGAGAATTTATGGGATATAAAATCTCTGAACAAGAACAAATCTATCTCTTAAATGAATGTTGCCATAAAAATGATACTCTTATTCATTTAGGAGATGTTGGAAATCCAGAATGTATGGATAAATTAAAATGCCATAAAGTTCTTTTAATGGGGAATCATGATACTGCCCCAACCCAAATGGAAAAATATTTTGAAGAAGTGTATACGGGTCCTCTTTGGATTGCAGAAAAAATTGTTCTATCTCATGAGCCATTGCAAATTACTTTTGGATTTTGGACGCCAGTTTGTCTAAATATTCATGGGCATGACCATAGTGGAGAATTTTATAAAGATTCTTACCATTTAAATTTAGCTCAAAATGTTTTTGGATATTTTCCTTTAAACTTAAAAGGTCTTATTGAAAGTGGGACATTAAAAAATATTACTACTGCCCACAGAGCTACTATTGAAAAAAGAGTTGAAAAAAATGGAGTTAGATTATGAAGATTATTAAAGAAGGTAATTTAGATAAGCTTATGAAAGTTAAACGCTTTAAATGTAGCTATTGTGATTGTATTTTTACAGCTAATAAAGATGAATATATTATAGATTCTCAATATAATGAAGAATATTATTATTGTAAATGCCCTTGTTGCGGCAATAATGTATATTTAGATGGAGATGGAGAATGAATAAAGAAGAATTAAGAAATAAAATAGAAGAAGCAAAAAATGCTTATTATAATACTGACTCTCCTATTATGTCAGATTTTGAATATGATAAATTGGTTGAAGAATACGGGGATGAACTTTCAGTTGGTGCCCCCGTATTAGATAGTATTAAAAAGGTTTATATTGTCGATAAACCTATGTTAAGTCTTGACAAAGTTCATTCTATTGAAGAAATTAAATCTTTTAAAAAAGATAAGGTTCTTATTGCAAGTGTGAAATGTGATGGACTTTCTGTACGTCTTGTCTATGAAAATGGAGAATTAGTAAGTGCTAATACCAGAGGAGATGGATATATAGGGGGAGATATTACTGAACATGCTCATTATATAAAAGATATTCCTCTTATCATTCCTAAAAGTGGACATGTTGTTATTGATGGAGAGGTTATTATTTTTAAAAGAGATTTTGATTCTGAACGCTTTAAGAATCAAAGAAATGCTGCTGCAGGGGCTTTAGCTTTATTAGATATGAATGAAGTTAAATCTCGTAACCTGTCTTTTATAATGTGGGATATTATTTCTATTGATGATTCAGATATTTTAACTTATTTAGATAAAATTATAGCAGCTAAAAATTATGATTTTAATGTTGTACCTTTCTATATAATAAGAAGTGAAGAAGATATAGAAGAAGCTCTTAAAGTATGCCAAAAAAGAGCAGAAGAAAGAGGTATTCCTTGTGATGGAGTTGTATTTAAGTATGACGATATAGAGTATGGGGAATCTTTGGGAGCAACTGCACACCACTTTAGAAATGCTATTGCATGGAAACCTGGTATTAAAGAATATGAAACTGAAGTGAAAGATATTGAATGGACTATGGGTAGAACAGGTCAATTAACTCCTGTACTTATTTATAATGATATTGATATTGATGGTTCTACTTGTAATAGAGCAAGCTTACATAATATTACTATTATGACTCAATTAATGGGAGGTGCTTATCCTGGCCAGAGAGTATTTATTTATAAAGCGAATGAAATTATTCCTCAAGTAAGCCATGCTCAAACAAATAATCCTAAAATGATACCAGGTATTCAAATTCCTACTACTTGTCCTTATTGTGGTGGAGATGTTGAAATTCGTAAAGATAATGATAGTGAAGTTCTATATTGTATTAATCCAAATTGTAATGGTAAATTAATTAATCGTTTAGACCATTTTTGTGGTAAAAAGGGATTAGATATAAAAGGTTTATCAAAAATTACGCTTGAAAAACTTATTAATTATGGTTGGCTTAATAATATAGAAGACATTTTTACTTTAAATACTTATAAAACAGAATGGGCAAATAAGCCTGGCTTTGGTGTAGTATCTGTTAATAAAATATTAGATGCAATAGAAGGAAGTAAAAAAAGTCCTACTGCTAAATTTATTTGTGCTATTGGTATTCCATTAATTGGAAAAGTAGCTTCTGAAGCATTGGCTAAAAAATTTGGAGATTATAAAACTTTCCGTGAAGCTGTTAATAACAATAGTCAGGAATTATATGAAATAGCTGGTATTGGTGAAGTTATGATTCAAACTTTACTTAATTATGATTTCACTGAAGCTGATTCTATTTTTGATAAATATATAAAAGAGATGCGGCCGGTAGTTTTTATTTCGGCATCAAAAAAATTAGAAGGTAAAACATTTGTTATTACAGGCAAATTAAAAACTTTTAAAAACCGAAATGAAATTAAATCTGCTATTGAAAATGAGGGCGGAAAAGTAACTGATTCGGTAAGTTCAAAAACCAATTATCTAATTAATAATGATGTTGAATCAACTTCAAGTAAAAATTTAAAAGCTAAACAATTGAATATTCCAATTATTACTGAAGAAGATTTCCTAAAATTAATAAATTGACTTATTAAAAATTTTTTGGTATAATAAATATATGAATAAGAAAAGATTAAAAGAAATTGCAAAAGAAGTAGCTAGATTAGAAATGGAAAGTCGAAAGAAGGACAATAATCTTGAAGATGTTTCTTCTAAAATTGAAAATATTATAGACCCTCTTTCCATAGAAGAATTATTCTAGTTAGATGAGTATATAAGGCAAGAACTAAAATGTTTTTGACTTTTTATAAAAATTTTAATATAATATAATAAATAAGATAAATGATTTAAAAAGGAGAAATTAAAAATGGGTAAGTTTAGTGAGAAAGCACTGATGATTAAGAAATATGTAGAAGAGCATGAGTCAGAACATATTACTGCAAAGGATATTGCAGAAGCATTAGATTTGAGCGCAAAGAGTGTTAATGCAACTCTTACAGCTGCTTTTACTAATCATAAGGAAGAGACTGGTGAAGAGGTAGATGGTAAGAAGGTTAAGGAAGTAAAATCTCTTATGGTTCGTGTCCCAGGTGAAGTAGAAGTAGTTGTAGATGGCAAGACAAGACATGAGACTGTCAAGTTTATTGAGTTCACTGACTATGGCAGAACTTATGATTACGAAGCTTGATGAAAGGAATTGCCTGGGTTAAGTATATTTTAACCCAGGTATTTTTATAATGAATGGATTTGGTATAATTTTAATAATTTTTATTATAATTGGATTTTTTTGCTATCAGTGGTATACATTACATTCTCGATAGATAGAATTAAGAGAAAAAGAAATTCATTTACAAGATAAATAGGAAGCTATTTAGCAAGGATATACCACCAAAATAAAAGAAGCTGAAAATCGATTAACTTCAATAGAAGAAAAGATATAGCAAAAAGAACAACAATTTAATTAGAAATATAATTTTGAAGAATAGCAAATTCAATCTCGATTAAAAGATTATGAAAATTTAAAACGAAAAACAATAGACCAATAGTTAGAATTTTTTAAACTAGAATGTAATCAACAAAAGTCTAAATATGAGTAGAAATTAAGCTCGATTTAGCAGGAAGTTTAGGCGGCGGCCGCCTCACTTTAGATATTAAAGTAGACACGTAAGGCCGCATACTAGGCTATTTTAAGGTAGAAAGAAATTAAAAACAAAATAGATGATTATAGATTAGTTCCATCAAATATTTAGCTTTCTGATATTAAAAAATTAGAAAAAGTTAAAATGGAATTAGCTAAACCTCGTATTTTATCTATGTTGATATGGCAGACATACTGGCAACCGCTTGCTAAAGTTAAATTCCCTATTATTTTAAAAGATAAAACAAAAATGGGAATTTATAAAATAACAAACTCTCAAACAGGAGAATGTTATATTGGACAGGCAGTTGATATATATAAAAGATGGAATTAGCATTGTAAAGCAGGATTAGGGATTGATACTCCGCCTGGTAACAAACTTTATAAAGCAATGCAAGATTATGGTTTATAGAATTTTACTTTTGAGATTCTTTTAGAGTGTAAACGAGATGAATTAAATGAAAAAGAAAAATACTTTATATCATTGTATCAAGCTGATACATATGGATATAATAGTAATATTGGAGTAAATAAAAAATGATGGTTAAAGTTTTTTAGACAAATAAAAATGGAAAAATTGAGTTTACTAAAGAAGAATTAGAAACTCTTTTAAATGAAGTTTATTGGGATGGATATAGAGCTAATTCTGCTTGGACTTGGGTAACTCCATTATCTTATCCTACATATGCAACAACGAATTTAAAAACAAATACCACTGCCATTACCATAGGGGATAAAACATGAAATTTGAATAGACACGAGTTATGAATTTTGAAGGAGCATTTAGAGGACTCCGCAATCCTCTTGAAAGTTGGGCAAAATCTGATAGTAGTTTTGGAATAGGAACTGTTAATGATACAGAAGATTGGGATATAGCACATCTTTATTGTGTTAAAGATAATGTTTCTGTAGAAGACGGTGATCATTATGACCAAGAAATAGATAAATACGCAGCTTGGTTAAGAAAAAATGGTATTATAAATTGGGAATTTGATAGAGGTTTATTTGAATATGCCTATATTGGACCTAATGATTTAAATCTTGCTCAACGTATGATTAAAGCAGGAACAAGTGATAGAAAATTTTTACGTCAAATTTTTGTTTCTGTTGATATTACCGCGCCGTTATATTGGTGGAAGTAGTTTGATACTTACAAAGTAGGTACAGTAGCTAACTCAACAAGTACAATGCATAAGTTAGCTAGTACTCCTATTACAAAAGAATGTTTTGAGATGGACGATTTTAATGAAGATATGATGATGTATGAAAATAATCCTCTTAATCCAGATATGTATATGTCTGAATTTTGGGATATGTTTATTAATGATCTTGAATATCTTCGTCTGAAATATAATGAAACAAAAGATAAAAGATATTGGAAGGAATTAATTAGAATACTTCCTGAAGCATGGTTACAAACTCGAACTGTAACTCTTAATTATGAAGTATTACGAAATATTTATTTCCAACGTCGCTATCATAAATTAACAGAATGGCATAAATTCTGTGAATGGATAGAGTCACTTCCATATGGTAAAGAATTAATTACTTATGAAGGATGATTTGAAAAATTAAAAAAATTATTATATAATAAAATTATAAGAATTAAATAAGAGGTAAAAAATATGAAGAATAAGATGAATCGAGAAATTTTGGAAGGCAGACTTTATGATTTTGATCTGACAAAGAAAACTGTAAAGAATCAGGCTTCTAATTATTATGGACAGGAGTTTTGGTCAGGAACAATTCATATCGCAACTGACGAAGCAGGTTTGAATGTTATTCCTGTACATTATACTTTCGTACTTCCTACTTTTGGAAATGGAAAAACAGATTCCAGATTCTCTGCATTTGAGAAGATTACAACAGAGAATAAAGCATGGATAAGAGAAGGTGTTGGTAAGGAAAATGCAGAAAAAATTAGACTTACTCCTTCCGGTGACTTGAATGACTTTTATATGGTAAATGATGATAGAGCAGTTTCTGCTCAGAGAAATGAAGGTGGTTTTATCACATTCATTAAGGAACTTGCTCCAGAGGGAACTTCAAGAAATAAGTTCACTTATGATATGATTATTAATAAGGTAACTGTTGTTGAACCTAAAGAAGGAACAGATGATGTTCTTCATGCAAGGATTCATGGAGTTATTTTTAACTTTAGAGAAGCTATTCTTCCTTGGGACTTGATTGCTTATAATCCAAAGGCAATTGAATATTTTGAGGGACTTGGAGTTTCAAGTGCAAATCCTATTTATACTCAAGTATGGGGTAGCATTAGAAATACTACCATCAGAGTAGAAAAGGAAGTTGAAAATGCTTGGGGAGAACCTATGGTTGAGTACTCTGAGAGAACTCGTAGAGAATGGGTAATTGAAGGCTCTAAGCCTCAGCTTTATGACTTTACAGATGAAGATAGAGCAGAACTTCAGAAGAAGGTTGCTGATAGAAATGTTCATCTTGAGGAAGTTAAGAGTGCGGCCATCGCATATGCGAACAGCCAGAAGAACGCCATTCAGTCTACCCCAACCCCTAATACAATGGCAGGTCCTTTATCTAATATTCCTATGGGAGATTTTAATGACTTTTAATTAATAGGCAAGCGGTTAAACCGCTTGCCATTTTAAACTATGAGTATGAAAAAAGAAAATAGTGAGGTATAAAAATGGCAATTGATTTAATGAAAATTTAGCCCCATAAAGTAAGTAGAGATTTAAGTGGATATATTACTTACTTATATGGACCAGGAAAAATTGGAAAAACAACTTTTGGCTCACAAATGCCAGGAGCATTACTTTTAGCATTTTAGAAAGGATATAATGCAATTCCTAATATTTAGGCACAGGACGTTTCTACATGGTCTGAAATGAAACAGATTTTAAGACAGTTAAAAAGACCAGAAGTAAAAGAAAGATTCCAGTCAATTATTATAGATACTATCGACATTGCAGCGGCCGCCTGTGAAAAATATATTATAGACCAGAATAATGTAGATACATTAAACCAGATACCTTATGGTCAAGGTTGGGTTCAGGTAAAAAGAGAACTTGAAAGTACCTTCAGAGCTGTAACACAGCTAGGGTATGCTGTCTTATTTATATCACATGATAAAGACAAGACTTTCAAAAGACAAGATGGAACAGAGTATAATCAAGTTGTACCTACATTAAGTAATAGCTATAATGAAATTATAAAAAATATGGTTGACATATATGGATATGCTCATCTTATTGTAAAAGAGGGTATGCCTGTTAGAGTCCTTACTTTAAGGTCTTTTGATGGAACAATTGATTGCGGTTCACGTTTCAGATATATGGAACCTGAAGTTAAGTTTTCATATAATTCATTAGTTGACGCTTTAAATAGAGCAATTGATGAAGAAGCAAAACGAGCTGGTAAAGAATTTATTACAGATGAAAGAAATACATCAGTTTCTTATGAGGAACTTGATTTTGATGCTCTCTATAAAGAATGTTCAGAATTGTTAAAGTCTATCCCGCCTGAGAAGAAAGATTACTACCGTCCTAGAATTGAAGAAATTGTTGGACGTAATCTGGGTAAAGGAAAAAAGATTTCTCAAATCACAAGAAATCAAGTTGAACAGTTATCATTAATTGTATATGATTTAAGAGAATTATTTGAAGAGGAAGTCAAGGAGTAATCCTTGACTTCTTATTTTTTTTATGATATAATAAAATATATGAATAAAAAGGAAAAATTAAAATGATACCTGTTAAATGTTTACTTTGTAATAAAAATTTCGATAGAGAAAAAATTCCTTTTGTAAAAATAGGAAATAGATATGTACATGAAAAATGTGCATTAGATAATCCTAAGAAAGTAAAAGAATTACTTAATCGTGAAGATTTTTATGAATGTGTTAAAGCTGTTTATGGCCCTAAATATGATTATCAAACTATAAATAGACAAGCTGAAAATTTTATCAAAAACTATGGATATACTTGGTATGGAATGACAAAAAGTTTACAATGGTTTTATTTTGTAAATAATGGCACAACAGAAAAGAGTAATGATGGAGTAGGTATTATTCCATATGTTTATGATAGAGCAAAAGAATATTATAAAGAAGTTGATACTGCACAAAAGAAGAATGAAAAAATAATGTTGCGGCAGCCGGTTATCGAGGTTAAATCTAAGTCTCCCCGCGCATGGAAACAGCCGCCGCGGATGTTTGATTGGGAGGATGATGAATGAGTAAAGTAAGATATGTAGATATTCCTGCTATTGTGCAGGTTATAGGATGTGTTTATCGAAATCCTAATCTTATAGATGACGAAAGATATAGTTTTACCGCAGAGGATTTTACAGAAGATTTACATAAAGTTGTATTTGGAGCTATCTATAATCTTCATAATCTTGGTGTAGAAAAAATTACAACTTCAGTAATAGAAGATTATCTTCAACAAAAGCCTAGAAAAATGGCAGTATATAAAAATTATGATGGTACTGGTTATTTAACTAAAGCAGTCGCAATTTGTCAACCCGATGCTTTTAATTATTATTATCATAAGATGAAGAAAATGACACTTCTTCGTATGTATAATGAAAGAGCTGGTCTTGATTTATCATGGTTATATGATATAAATAACATATTTGACCAAAAGAAAAAACAAAGACAAGAAGAGTGGTTAGATAATACAACCGAAGAACAGATTGCTGAAACTATTGATGGTAAGATAGAAGATATTAAACTTAAATATCTTAATGGGGCTGTTGATGATATTATACAGGCGGGCGTTGGTAGTGACGATCTTTTAATCGAACTTCAAACAACTCCTGATGTAGGTTATCCTTTATATGGAAATCTAATTAATACCGTGTTTAGAGGAGCTAGACTTGGCAAGTTTTATCTGCGGTCCGCAGCTACAAACGTTGGTAAGTCTAGAGCTATGGTAGCAGATTGTTGCAATATAGCCTGTAATGAAATTTATGACCTAGAAAAAAAAGAATGGGTTCAGAATGGAAATACAGTTGAACCTACTATATACGTCATGACTGAACAGATCTTTAGTGAAGTTCAAACTATGATGTGGGCTTTTTTATCTGGAGTACCCGAAGATCATATTTTAACAAATAGATATGAAGGTGACGAACTTGAAAGAGTTAGACATGCTATTGGAGTAATTAAAAATAGTCCTTTATATTTGAAACAATTGCATGATTTTTCTTTGCAAGATATTGAAAATGTTGTTAAACTTAGCGTTAGAAAATTTAATGTAAGATATTTTTTCCTTGATTATATCCATTCAAGTATGAAAATATTATCTGAAGTTAGTTCTAAGGCATCAGTTAAGAATCTAAGGGAAGATAATGTGTTATTTATGATTAGTGTACGTCTTAAAGACTTGGCTACTGATAATGGTATCTTTATTTTATCAAGTACACAGTTAAATGCAGATTATCAACATGCTTCGGTTTATGATCAAAATTTATTAAGAGGTGCTAAAGCTATTGCCGATAAAATTGATGCCGGTAGTATTATGTTACAGTTAAATCAACAAGACCATGATAATATAGATGAAATGGTAAATCAAAAAGGATTAGAACAACCTAATCTTAAAATTTCAATTTATAAGAATAGACGTGGTAAATATAATCATATTTTACTTTGGTGTAAAGCTGATTTAGGAATTTGCAGAATTAATCCTATTTTTGCTACTGATTATAATTATCAGTTAATTGATATGGAAGATTTAAGGATTGTAATTAATGAATGAAAAAGAATATTTAGAGAATATTAAAAATGATTTAACTTTAGACCAAATATATCAATTACTTATAGATTTAGGTGGGGAACCTCAAATCTATAATAGTTCTTATATTATTTCAAGAACTATATGCCATAATCCTCCAGGTCAAGGTTCATTTAAATTATATTATTATGATAATACGAAACTTTTTCGATGTTATACTGAATGTAATGATGCTTTTGATATATTCCAATTAATATTAAAAGTAAAACATCTGAATAAAAGTGGAATTACATACTGGGCAAAAGGTGGAGAATTAAAGACTAGACCCTGGGATTTACCAGATGCTCTACATTACATTCTTACTTATTATGGCATCGAAGAAGAAAATGAAAATTTTTCAGAAGAACGATTAGAACTTCCTGATGAGAAATATGTATTTGAAAAATTAAGAAAACAATCAATTAAAACAAATAAACAACAAACAGTTTCCTTTGAAAAATATGATGATTCTTTTTTGAAAAACTTTCCTAGACCAAGAATTTTACCTTGGGAAAGAGAAGGTATAACAAAAGAAAGCATGGATGTTCATGGTATCTGTTATGATCCAATCAATCAAGGAATTATTATTCCCCATTATAATATTGATAATCAGCTTATTGGAATCAGAGAAAGAACTTTAATAAAAGAAAATGAAGCTAAAGGAAAATATAGACCTGCTATTATTTCCGGTAAAATGTATAATCATCCTCTTAGTTTCAATTTATATAATATTAACTTTTCTAAAGATAATATTAAACGAATGAAAAAGGTTATTGTATATGAAGGTGAAAAATCTTGTCTTTTATTTAGTAGTTTTTTTGGAATTGAAAATGATATTAGTGTAGCAGTATGTGGAAGTAATTTAATTAATTATCAAGTTGAAATGTTAAAATCACTTGGAGTTGAAGAAATTATAATAGCATTTGATAAACAATATCAAGAGTATAAAGATGCGGAGTATATTAAATGGGAAGAGAAACTGATAAATATATATAAAAAATATGGAGGATTTATTCAAATAAGTTTTATATTAGATACAGGAAACTTATTAGGGTATAAAGATTCGCCAATAGATAAAGGACCAGATATTTTTCTTGAATTATTTAACAATAGAAAAAAACCTAGATAAGAGTTGTTCACTTGACAACTCTTATTTTTTTTATTATAATATAAAAAACAAGAAATTGAAAGAAGGTATAACTATGAGATATTAGCTAATCAAACCTATAAATGAAAATTATTCAGTTATATAGCAAATCTTAACAAATAGAAATATTCCAATTGATAAAATTAATGATTATTTATTTACAAGTGATGCGGACGTTGCTCCTCCCGAAGCTTTGGGCTAGAATAAACTTCGATAGGCAGCCACCGCATTAATTTCGACTATTTCAAATAAAGGTATCGCATTATTAGTAATTGATAGTGATTGTGATGGTTTTACCAGTTCTGCAATCTTACTAAATTATTTACATGACTTTTTCCCTACTTGGGTGTAGCATAATATAGATTATTATCTTCATTAGGGGAAACAGCACGGATTAGCAGATGTCCGCCACCTGGATAAAGAATATGACTTACTTATTGTACCTGATGCAGGTTCTAATGATGTAAATTAGTGCTAGGCATTTTCTAAATATGGCAGTAAAATAATTGTATTAGACCACCACCTATGTGATGTAAAGAACGATTACGCTATTGTTATTAATAATCAACTTTCAGATTATCCAAACAAAGATTTTTCGGGAGCAGGAGTTGTTTGGCAGTTTTGTAGATATTTAGATAAACTTTTAAAAGTATCTAATGCAGATAATTATTTAGACTTGGTAGCTCTTGGTAATTGTGCTGATATGATGTCTATGACTTCCATCGAAACAAAACATATTATTAATAAAGGTTTTCAAAATCTAAAAAATCCCTTCTTTGCTTCTCTTGCTAAGAAAAATGAGTATTCTATGAAGAATAAGGTTAATCATATGAGTGTAGCTTTCTATGTAGCCCCTTATGTAAATGCTATATGTAGAAGCGGAACAATAGAATAGAAAGCATTAGTATTTAAGTCAATGTTAAAATATTAGGCTTTTAAAGAAGTTCTATCTACTAAACGAGGACATTTACTTGGATAGAAAGAACAGTTAGTTGAACAGGCAATGCGAGTTGTTACTAATGTAAAAAATAGACAGACAAAAGCACAAGATGCTGGATTAACTACAATAGAAAGTATGATAGAATAGAAGGATTTGTTAAAACATAAAGTTCTTTTATTTTTATTAGAACCTGGTCAAGTAGACCGGAATATAGCTGGTTTAATTGCTAATAAAATTATGGCAAAATATCAAAGGCCTGTGTGCTTATTGACAAAAGTAACAGAGTTCAATTAGGATACCCCTCCCTGGGAAGAAAGTAATGAATAGGGAATCGTTTCTTATCAAGGTTCTGCTAGAGGATGTTAGAAAGTTGGAATTATAGATTTTAAAAGTATATGCGCGGACACCGGTGTGACAATGTATTAGACTGGTCACCCGAATGCATTTGGATTAGGCATATTAGAATAGAATATTCCAGTTTTTATTCAGAAAACCGATGCCGCCTTAGCTGATATGCAAGATGAAGCTGTTTATTATGTTGATTATATTTATGAAGGAGATAATATTCAACCTATTGATATTTTAACAATTGCAGATATGTAGGATTTATGGGGTAAAGATATTGATGAACCTTATCTTTGTATAAAAGGAATTTGTATTAATTCCAATATGATAACAGTATATAAGAAAAAAGATAATACACTTAAAATAACTTTATCTAATGGAATAAGTTTAATGAAATTTAAAGCTACTGATGAATAGTGTGAAATGTTACAAAATAGTAATGGATATTATATATTAGATATTATAGGTAGAGCAAATAAAAACGAATGGATGGGTCATATAAGTGCTCAAATATTTATTTAGGATTATGAGATTATTGATTATGAGGAAGGGTGGTTTTAATGAACTTATTTAAAAAATAGTATTTAGTATCTTTTTTAAAAGCTATTGGAGAAGAATTTCAAAAATAGCCTGAAAAATTTTTAGAGGGAGATATTTAGAATTTAACAGATTTTTCCATTTGGATAAGTTTTTATGAAGACAGATTCCCTGAAATAAATATATCTAAAAGTATACAAAGCAAAAGGTCTGTTGAGACTTTTTTACAACAGATCGAGGAAAATGATGTATAAATCTGTTGGTGCGCAGAGGGCCGTGTTTCGGATTGAATTTGGCTTTTGGCCTTTTTCAATCCGAATTTGACTTTTTAAGATTTTTATGGTATAATTATAATATATGAAAAAAGGAGTTGAGAAACTATGATATTAACGTTAAAGCAAGAGCAAGGATTGAAAGAGTGTATTGAAAGATATAAGAATGGAGAAAAATATTGTGTAATCTCAGGTTATGCGGGCGCCGGTAAGTCAACATTAGTTAGAGTTATTATTGAAAATCTTCCTGGAATTGACCCTGAAGAGGATGTAGTTTATGCTTGTTATACAGGCAAGGCCGCACAGGTTCTTCTTAAAAAAGGTAATAAAAATGTAACTACTCTCCATAAACTTCTTTATGAAAGTATTCCAAAACCTGATGGTACTTTTTTTAGAAAACCAAAAGAAACAATTGATTATGACGTAGTAGTAGTAGATGAAGTATCCATGGCACCTAGAGCTTTAATGGAACTTCTTTTTCGTCATGATTGTTTTATTATTTGTTTAGGAGATCCATTTCAGTTACCGCCTGTTGATAAAGACCAAGACAATGGTTTACTTGCTCATCCTCATGTATTCTTAGATGAAATTATGCGGCAATCACAAGATTCTGAAATTATTCGTTTATCTATGAAGATTAGAAACCATGAATCTATTGATTATTTTAAAGGAAAAGATGTAATTATAATGCCAAAATCTAATCTTAATACTGGAGTTTTACAATGGGCAGATCAAATACTTGTAGGTACTAATGCAACCCGTGTTGCTATTAATAATCAAATAAGAAATCTTCTTGGATTTGAAAAAGGGATTATTGGAGAACGAGAACGTCTAACTTGTTTAAGAAATTACTGGGATAATTATTCTAATACTGACGCTCCTTTAATTAATGGAACAATGGGATATTTATCTAATTCATATGAAACATATTATAAAATTCCTTCTTGGATAAAAAAATCTAATAATACTATCCCAATTATTTCTGGTAATTTTATATCAGAAGATGGGGACAATTTTGGTTTATTAAATATGGATAAAAATTATATATTAATAGGAGAGGGTTCTTTAACTCAAAAAGAAAAATATATACTAGGAAAAAATATTAAATATCAACATTTAATTCCGTATGAGTTTACATACGGTTATGCCATTACTACACATCGCGCTCAAGGAAGTGAATGGTCTAAAGTACTCGTTGTAGAAGAAAAATTTCCTTTTAATAAAGAAGAACATGCTAGATGGTTATATACGGCATGTACAAGAGCCAGCTCTAAATTAGTATTAGTGAGGTAAATATAATATGGAAGAAGTAAAAGGTTTTCCAAAAATTCCTATAGGAAGAGCTAAAGATCTATCAGGACAACAATTTAATCGTTTAAAAGTTTTATATAGAACTTAGAATCAAGGTAAAAAACCTATGTGGGTTTGTTAGTGTCAATGTGATAAACATACGATTTTAGTAGTTGCAGCTAATCATTTAAAAGATGGTCATACTAAAAGTTGTGGATGTTTAAAAACGGAAAACAAGGCAGGAGGTAGACCTATTAAAGATTTATCAAATCAAACTTTTGGAGATTGGAAAGTTTTAAAATTTGATTAGATTAAAAATGAACACGCTTATTGGCTATGTGAATGTTCATGTGGTGCAATAAAATCAATATTAGGTTCTAGTTTAATATCTGGAGCAAGTGTTAGTTGTGGTCATGAATCTAAAAAAATTATAGATTTAACTAATCAAAAATTTGGTAAATTGACAGTTTTATATAAAACAAAAGAACGAAAAAGAGGAAGAGTTATTTGGCATTGTCAATGCGATTGTGGAGATTAGTGTGATGTAAGTGCTGCCTATTTATTATCAGGAGCAACGAAATCTTGTGGTTGTTTAGGTATGTCTTACGGAGAATATAATATAAGTGAATTTTTAATAAATAATAATATTAATTTTATTGCACAGAAATCTTTTAAAGAACTAAAATCAATAAATAATTATCCTATGTATTTTGATTTTTTTGTTGATAATTCCTATATAATTGAATATGATGGAGAGCAACATTTTAAATATCATTCTGGAAATACCTGGAACAATAAATAGAATTTTGAAGTAACAAGACATAATGATTTATTAAAAAATAAATACTGTTTTGAACATAATATTCCATTAATTCGTATTCCTTATAATAAAGAATATACTTTTGAAGATTTAAAATTAGAAACAACACGTTTTTTATTGACACCAGAAAATGAACAAGAATATTATAATTAGTATCAAAATGAGGTAATAAAATGAAAACTTATTATGAAGATTTTAATAAATTTATAGAAGAAAATAGTTTTGAAGATAATACTGGAGCATATAATTGTAAATTAATAGAAGTAAATGATATAAAAAATTTTTGGAAACATTATACAAATAATATTAACGCAAGTTTAAGTAATATTTATGAATGTTTAAATATGATACAAAGAAACCTTGAGGATATTGAAGATATGGTAGAGTGAATGAAAATATACACATCTTATTTTTATCAAATTCGTAATTTTAAACAAAATATGATACCTGTATCAACTGCTTTATCAGATCCAGAGTGGTTTAAACCGCCAATAGGAAAAGAATATTATATAGATAAAAGAGGAATAATATGCGGGCTTCGTTATGAACCTCTTATAGTCCAGAAATATGGAACATGCAGCTGCCCCTGCGAAAATAAAAACATTCTTAAAGGGAATTGTTTTACTATGCAAGAATATAGGCAATTACTTGAAACTATT